>UOFF01000317.1_pt1 | contig 25508 bp, 23 predicted proteins | sample 1990091 | NCBI WGS metagenome assembly UOFF01 (sample SAMEA4728526, study PRJEB27164) | hydrothermal vent metagenome | biome: marine basaltic hydrothermal vent biome; feature: marine hydrothermal vent; material: mineral | place: Pacific Ocean | collected 2011-06-14/2011-07-23 | depth 1741 m | reverse complement strand
CTCCGGCTTTACACCATTGCGAGTATAAAAACCCGCGCCAACCAACCTAAAAACTGATCTGGCTCATTTTTTTTTAAAATTTAAAATATGTGAAATACTATCAGGTAAATCATCAGATAATTTTTCACCTAACACCAATTCCATTGCCTCCAACGTTTTATTCATAATTTTATCTGCCGCAAAATGATAAAAGCGAATTTTGCATACAACAGATTGATGTAGTGTTTCACGGCTTTCAACTTTAAAATCACTCCAAGCAATAATTGGCATATCGTTCAATACTGTGTCAACCACTATCCATGCATCATCTTGTAAAATCAAATCTAAATGCTTCAAGGTTGGAATTTTAAATCGTATTTGCTTATCTAGGCGCTTAAGTGCAATTTTTACATGATTGTAATAAATTGCTTGAACTTCAGTAATTTCACTACGCAATTGTTGCACTTCAGTATGCCGAGTATACATATCTTAAATACGCTTCGCTTTGATAAATAGTTAAATCTAGAAAAACAAATAAAAATTAATTTGTTTACGGCTTAATATACCCGAAACATTATGATTTTAGGTGTTAAATTTTTATTTTATTTTCTCCTGACTAGACGAAACGACGACTAAATAGCCAGCTATTGAGAGAAATTTCAACAATGCCAGAAAAAAATAAGGCAGAAACTATACCTAAATTTATAACGTTTTGGGTATACCTACACATTTTCTTTATAATCAACATTCAAAAAATCACAAGTGAGTGGTGTTAATTTTTTCTTTAAAAAGTCATTGAAGCACTGATGCTCATGAAAACTTTGTAATGCTGATTTATGTGTAAAATGAACAAGCCAACAAAAACGGTATTTATTTTTTTCCTGCATCGCTTCACCGGTAAACACATTACGAACGCCAGGTATATTTAAAAGTATTTTTTTTCCTTCAATCATTACATGAGTTAATTCATCAACCGATTTTGAGTTCACATTATGTGTAATCAAATGCTCAACTGTCAACCATGGCTCACATTGTTCAAGTACTTCAGCGGCTCGACCAGCACTACCCCATTGACGCAAGCACCGTTGAACTTCAACAAAAATAGCTTCTTTTACATCTTTTTTAAGATCAGTGAAACTACCTTTTGGGTTTCCTTTACAACCTGTACGCATGGCAGATGCCGCCGTATCAGATAAAGCGGTATAGTAGTCTATTTTCGCTACACCGTTAGAGGTTAATTTATGAAATTGGTCTTCATTAAGTCCACTCCCCCCATGAATCACCAAAGGAATATTGACCGTCTGATTGAGTTGTTTAAGGCGTGTATAATCTAATTTTGCTCGACTATTTAATCGACCTTGAACAGTGCCTATTGAAACTGCTAAAAAATCAACCTGAGTTCTTTCCACATAAGCTTTTGCTTCTGACGGTATAGTAAATGCAGTTTCACCTGGGTGCTGTTCTGCCCCTTCACCCACTTTACCGGCAACATAACCAAGCTCACCAACAACCGCAACACCACAACGATGTGCCATTTCAACAACATTTCTCGTGGTCTCAATATTGTCTGTAAAATTTTGATTCGATGCGTCTAACATCACGCCATTACAACCAAGGTTAATGGCTTTTATAACCGAGCCAATGCTACTGCCATGATCAAGTTGAATTGCAACGGGTATTGATGCACGTTTTGCGGCCGCTTCAACCGCAGGCAATAATAATTCAAAATCATAATGTGCAAAGTGCGGTTCAGCGATACTTAAAATTACCGCCGAGCGACAGCTTTCGGCCGCATCTATAACGGCTTCTAAAAAATCGAGACTGACTAAATCAAATGCGCCTACGGCATAATTATTTTCATAAGCGTGATACAGCATATCGCGCATATTAACCAATGGCATAATATTCCCCTATTCGCTCCTGCATTAAGCCGTTAAACTTGCAAACAGAGTTGGCAACTGCTCTGGCAACTTATCAACGTTATCAATAACCGTATAATTATTTGCACCAAATATACGCTTTACGTAATCATCTGCATTCGGGTCTAATGTTAAACAATACGTTAAAACACCCGTACTGTATAATTCTTCAACTGCTTTTTTAGTGTCATGACGTAAATGCTGTGGATCACGCTCATCAATATCCGCCGGCTCACCATCAGTTAACATCAATACCAATTTACGCCTTTCCGGTTGTTTTAATAAATGCTGACCCGCATGACGCAGTGCAGCACCCATGCGTGTTGACAAGCCTCCTTTCATTCCTGCTAGGCGTGACTTAGCTTCATCATCAAAGTGCTGATTGAAATCTTTAAAGCGATAATATTGCACATCGTGTCGACCATCGGATGCAAAGCCATGAATAGCAAATGGATCTCCAATACCTTCCATTGCAATAGACACTAAAGTGGCCGCTTCACGAGTTAATTGCAACACAGTTTTTTCTGAGCCGTTCATCGGTTCATTGGTTGATTCGGATAAATCCAGTAAAATAACAATAGATAAGTCACGGGTCTTCAAAACATTACGCATGGTGATACGTGGACTGGGTTGTTCACCCATACGAATCGCAATCATCGCATCAATTGCGGCATTAATATCCACTTCGTCACCGTCTTCTAGTCCGCGCATACGTTGCACGCCTTCCGGTGTGAGCAAATCAATAATTTGCTTTATACGATGCGCAACCGGACGGTATGCATCAATAATTGCTGCAATATCTTCAACCATGCCCATCGGTTGTTTGCGTTCATAAACCGTTGCCCAATCTGGACGATGCAATTGAATTTGATAGTCCCATTCTTGATAATGAAATGGATCAGACACGGGTTCTTTGCCCCACATGTCATTGAAACTTTTCTGCTCATCGGTCAGGTCATCTTCATAAGGCCGCATATTCGTTGAACAGGTCCAAATTTCTTGTGCATCATCTCCTGCCAATTCACAATCAACTTCATTCGCCATATCAATCACACTAACTTGTTTGCGAACTTGGCGTTGGCTTGCGGGTACATATTCAAATTCGACATCCGCATCAAATTCTTCAAACGCCCAAACATAACGGTTATCATCACGATAGGAGATATCGATACGTTCCAGAATACGTAAACTTGGTACTTCTTTTCGCTTCATAAGAATATTGAAAATATCTAATCCCAGATGCCAGCAAAAATTATTATTATCCTGATTTTCTTCAATTTCATCATGGAATTTTTTAGCAATTGCATTCAGTTCTTCATCATCTGATGTAACTGAGCTATCCAATAGCATGATGGAAAATTTTTCCAGTACCGGCATTGTAGGATGTTCGGCTTTATCAGCACCGCGCTCTTCGCGGGTCACTTCCATTAACGACTGCCACAATTTTTTTAACCCTGGAAAATCTTTAATTGCTTTATATTCAATGCGGGCATCTTCTACTTGCCCGATAAAAAACATTTGTGCGGGGCTTAACCCTTCAGCTGAAATGGGTTCACTGGAATACATCATATGCGCCGCCATGTGCGCTGCAGTTGCTCGATAAAGTTCTAAACCTGGAACACTACCGCAATCATCCAAAGCATCTGGTAAATGCAAAATACGGTGCTCGATAAAAGGCCTGAAATCAGCAAAGTCTGCACCGGTTGGGCGCAAGAAAAAATCACGCCCCCACAACGCACGTAAATAAAAATTTAACTTACGTTGCGTTTTTATAAACAAGATGCCACGGCGTTCTTTTTGTAACATTGCACGGCTGTCTGCCGATTCTAAATTAAAATAGGAAGTGAGATTATTAAAATCACGACGATAGGCTTGCGCACCAAAACTTGCCCAACGACGTAAGCCGCTTAAGGTTAATTTTGATAATAGTTCATCAATATGGTTTAACATAGGCCGCACACCACGTGATGCGGTTGATGCCAATTGATGAATTAAGGTTAAATAACCTCGAAAAAGTTCGGCATCCCCTAAATTTCGCGCGGCGGTTGGCATGCTGCCAAACAACAAAGCAACCACTTCAGCCGACGTCATGGAAGATAGTTTCATCGCCGCTGTTAAGCAATCACCAATAACATCTTCGCCACATTCTTTTGCAACGAGTGGCATTTCTTGTAAATAGGTAATTACCACATTAGAGCCTCGCCCTAAATTAGTTAAACTTTTTGCACCGTCCATGTACTCTTCTAATCCTGAAGGCGACATAACTCGCGATGCTTCCTGGAATGTACTTTCCAGTACATCTCGAATTTCTGGTGTGGCTTCTGATAGAAATTCTTCGTAGTGTTCGAGTTTAATGCTCATATGCTTGTCTTCTTTTAAATCCCACACCCATTCCCATGACTAAAATCAATCACTAACCAAAAAATGTCTCAACCGCCGCATTCAACGTATCTCGCATATCAGGATCATCTGTTAATGGCGTAACCATTGTCATGCTACAAGCTTCTAACGGCGTAACGCCTTTAGCAATTAACTGGCCGGAGTAAACCAACAAACGAGTAGAAATTCCTTCGTCCAAACCATGACCTTTTAAGTTACGTGCTCGTTGCGCTATATGTACTAATTTTTTAGCCGTTGCCATATCAACACCCGATTCTTTTGAAACAATATTTATTTCAATTTTTTCTTCCGGATAATCAAAATTCATTCCACCAAAACGCTGTTTGGTTGATTGCTTAAGATCTTTCATTAAACTTTGATAGCCTGGGTTATATGAAATAACCAACTGAAAATCTGAGTGCGCCTGAATTAATTCACCTTTTTTATCTAGTGGCAAACTACGACGGTGATCAGTTAATGGGTGAATAACAACCGTTGTATCCTGTCTAGCTTCTACAATTTCATCTAAATAACAAATTGCACCGATTCTGGCAGCTGTTGTTAATGGGCCGTCCTGCCACTTAGTGCCGTCTTTATCTAATAGGAAACGACCGACTAAATCTGATGCGGTCATATCTTCATTACAAGCCACCGTAATTAAAGGTTTACTCAGTTTCCATGCCATATACTCTACAAAGCGTGACTTACCACAACCCGTTGGCCCTTTGATCATCATCGGCATACGCACTTCATAAGCCGATTCATACAGTTCTATTTCTCTTCCAACCGGCTCGTAATAAGGTTCATATTTAATTTTATATTGTTCAGGATCAACAACGTTTTCAGTAACAGACATGGCCACTCTCTCTTATTCCAATAACTTTATTTAAAATATTTTGCCGTTATTTTATGCACGACAAAACATAAATTCTAACGCTAATTTTTATTTCTCATCTTCCGTTTCTACTTCACCACTCCAACCTGCAGCACGTGCATTTTCAATTGCTTTATCGTGTATTCTTTTATGCTTTTCAAATAGCTCAGGGGGTAAGTTACTCACCAAACAACCATACTTATCCCACTCTTTATTAACCTTATCTAACAAAGCATCAACACCTGCAAAGTTCCAGCCTTCACATGTTTCTGTCTCTTCTATTAAACCAAACACCCATGCATCACGAATAATTTTACCAATCGTAGTCATCCCACCATTGACTTCGTTATGAACACCAATATATTTATCAGGACGCGCCATATCAAACTCTTTTTTACTAGTTAAAAACATTGTGAATTATAGGGGAAAAAGCCTCTGACAGATATATGTCCGGCAGAGGCTTTTAGTCTTACTTAACGATTATTTTCTGGTTGCCCTTATACAGAAATGCCACGATGAACAACCATAGCGGCACCTGCAGACTGTGCAAAATTATCAAAGCCTAACAAACGAACATGATTATCTGGATGCGCTTTATGACAGGCTTCAATTTCAGCCAGAATGGCATCTACATCGGTTTCACCAAACAAAGGTAGCTTCCACATATACCAGTAGTTGCTCATTGCATGAGCGGGTTCTGTATGTTCAATACCTGGGTTCCAGCCTTTGTCTACTATGTATTGAATCTGGGCACGAGTCGACTCTTTAGACAAAGTAGGTAGGTAAGAAAAAGTTTCATATTTACGGCTTATAGCAGCATCGCCTAAGCTTGATTCATAATCTTGTACATCACTCATGTGATTTACTCCAAAAAATAATTAATTGTTTGTATTTAAAGTGTTAGATAGTGCATTCTGGCAAGACACGAAAAGGTGAGTGCCGCTATATTTAAAACAGGACAGTATATGATCCTTTTCAGCAACGCCGCCAGAGCGCACTAGATGACACTTTAATTTAAAATAAGCAAGTATTTCGTTGTGAGACAAGGCAGTCTCTGATTTTCATTTGCGAAGCGTATGTTAATACGTAAGCAAATGAAAATCAGAGACTAACGCCGTATCACGACGAAAGACGCCGCTTATTTATGCGCTACGTCGATCTTGTCAACCGTATCAAATTCAAACTTGATCTCTTTCCAAGTTTCCATCGCAATCTTAAGCTCAGGGCTATGTGCAGCCGCTTTATTCAAAATGTCCTTACCCTCTTTTTCAAGCTCAACGCCCGAATTACGTGCTTCAACACAAGCTTCAACCGCAACACGGTTAGCTGCAGCGCCGGCCGCATTACCCCAAGGGTGACCTAATGTGCCACCACCAAACTGTAAGCAAGAGTCATCACCAAAGATACTCACTAATGCAGGCATGTGCCATACGTGAATACCACCCGATGCGACAGGGATAACGCCAGGCATTGAACCCCAATCCTGATCGAAAAATATACCCCGTGAGCGATCTTCTTTAATGTATGAATCACGCATGATATCAATCCAACCCAAGGTTGCATCACGGTCGCCTTCAAGCTTACCAACAACGGTACCTGAGTGAAGGTGATCGCCACCAGATAAACGTAAAATTTTCGTTAATACGCGGAAGTGAATGCCGTGGTGTGGATTACGGTCAAGTACCGCGTGCATTGCGCGGTGAATATGTAATAACATACCGTTATTTTGACACCATTGTGCCAATTGAGTATTTGCAGATAAACCACCGGTTAGGTAATCATGCATTATGATCGGTGCACCAATCTCTTTTGCATATTCAGCACGGCGCATCATTTCATCCGCGGTAGGCGCAGTAACGTTTAGGTAGTGACCTTTACGCTCACCCGTTTCGGCTTCTGCTTTATGGATGGCTTCCATTACGAAATCAAAACGATGTCTCCAACGCATAAATGGCTGTGAGTTAACATTTTCATCATCTTTAGTGAAATCTAAACCGCCACGTAAACCTTCGTAACACGCACGGCCATAGTTCTTCGCAGATAAACCTAACTTCGGCTTAATCGTACAACCCAATAAAGGACGACCGTATTTATTTAATAAGTCACGTTCAACCTGAATACCCTGCGGTGGTCCATTACACGTCATAACATAAGCAACAGGAAAACGAATATCTTCTAAACGAAGTGCACGCAGTGCTTTAAAGCCGAACACATTACCCACTAAAGATGTCAGGATATTTACCACTGAGCCTTCTTCGAATAAATCAATTGGATAGGCGATGAATGCATAGAAACAAGTGTCATCACCGGGTACGTCTTCGATTGCGTAGCAGCGGCCTTTATAGTAATCAAGATCCGTTAACAGGTCAGTCCATACCGTTGTCCATGTACCCGTTGACGATTCAGCCGCAACCGCAGCTGCAACTTCTTCACGGGGTACACCGTCCTGTGGAGTGATTTTAAAACAAGCCAGAATATCAGTCTCTTTAACTGAGTAATTCGGCTCCCAATACGTTTCGCGGTATTCTTTAACACCAGCGCTATAAGTCTTTGCCATGCTGTTTTCCTCGACAGTTTCTATCAAAAATTCTAAAAATACATTATTTTACGGATTCAAAATCAACGTTTTTTAACTTTCAAACAATACCCAGTGGTGTTGCTTGTTAAGCAGAATTGCAATATAGACTCAATCAACTATTTATAAAAATTAGTTTTTGTTATAATTTGCATATACATATGTTTATAGGCATGAATATGCACCTGACTTTACAGCAACTCCGACTATTTGAATCCGTCTCTAGGCTAGGCAGTTATACACGTGCCGCAGAAGAACTATTTCTCACGCAACCCGCTGTTTCTATTCAAGTTAAGCGTCTTGAAGCACAAGCTGGTATTGCCCTTTTTGAAAAAATAGGCAAAAAAACTTTCCCAACTGCTGCGGGTAAAATTATGTATTCAGCATGCATAGACATTCTCAGCCGAGTGGATGAATTAAAAAATTCATTTGAAGAACTAAAAGGAGAAGTCAAAGGCTCACTTCAATTATCTGTAGTAACAACCAGCAAATATTTTCTACCTAACTTACTGGGGGTATTTCTTCAACAGTATCCAGAAGTTGAACCTAAACTGAAGTTCACCAACCGTGCGCGGGTTATCGAGCGCTTGATGAATAATGATGATGATTTTGTCGTCATGGGACAAATACCCGAAGATGGCAATCTTGAAGCTTACCCCTTTCTAACTAATATTCTTGGAATTGTAGCCCCAGCAGATCATCCGCTAGCAAATAAAAAAAATATCACGATAAAAGATTTAGCCAATCAGCGATTTTTAATTCGAGAAAGTGGCTCTGGTACCCGTTATGTTTTTGATAAATTACTGCAGGAGCACGGCGTTAAAATTGAGCCCTATATGGAACTGGGCAGTAGTGAAGCACTTAAACAGGCCGTTATGGCCGGGTTGGGAATTGCTGTGTTATCGTTACACAGCGTACAGCTTGAACGTGATGTTAATAAACTCACCGTTCTGAGTGTAGAAGGTTTTCCGTTAAAAAGACGGTGGTATGCGGTACATTTGAAGGGCCGTAAATTATCCTTAGTCGCAAGAACTTTTTTAGATTTCATACTTAACGAAAGTCATAGAATACTCGGTATAGAATATGATGAAACTTAAGTTATGTGATTTTATAACGCTTTGGGAAAGAGCTGAGATGAAGGTTACAACCATTCCCATCACTAAATTAGCGATTAAGGGATGAGAATTAAATAACTTATACAAGTAGCGCAGAATATTTACTCATAGTTTTTAACATGAAAATGGGCGTGTAGTCATTCTACATAACGATTTTCATGCTGAAAACTATGAGTTAAAGAGGCAAGCTAATTGTATAAGTTATTTAATGAGCGTCCCGAAGCAGACCCAACTCATAAGCATCAAGCAAAGCTTGCTTAATGTTCGGCTCATCGCTCAAATTATCAATTAACAATTTATTTTTTGCAATAACCGCCAATTTTTGCAACACTTCTGCTTTTTTCCATGCTGACACAAATGTTTCAATATCTAGAAACCCGTCTTTAATAAACTCAGCAACCATTCCACTGGCTTCACTAAAAATAATATTTTCTGCCTGCATCATTTCAAACTCATATGAATACAAATCATGATTATTGGCCTTGGCAATCATCGGGTATAAATCGGGCAACGTATTTGTATTACTGGCTTGCAGATACTCATCCAACTCAATAGTAATAGATGGCGAAAGTGTTTCACCCTTATAACAAAAAACAACACTGGCTTTTACAATATTACTCATATAATTTTCTTATGATGTAAGTGAGGCAAATAATAATGGAAGTTTTTCAGGTAATTTTTCCACATGGTCAATAATAGTATAACCACCCGCACCAAAAATATCCTGTATATAATCGTCGGCTTTTCTATCCAAACTAATACAGTAACTATTCATGCCTTTTGATGACAATTCATCAACCGCTTTTTTAGTATCACTAATCAAATATTTTGAATCTTCAACATCAATATCGGCAGGTTCGCCATCAGTTAATATGAGCATTAATTTTTTCTCTGCTGTTTGTGCTTCTAGGTAATGCCCCGCATGTCGAATAGCAGCCCCCATGCGCGTAGAAAACCCTGCATCCATTGCGGCCAGCCTACCTTTTACCGTATCATCAAATGCTTCGCTGTAACCTTTTAAATGATAATAGCGCACATTGTGACGCGTATCCGAATGGAAACCGGCAATTGCATATTTATCACCTAACTGATCAATGGTCCAGGCTAATAATGAAACCGCTTCCTGACTTAATTGTAAAATAGTTTGATCTGATCCATCTGGCTTATCATTAAGTGATGCTGATAAATCTAACAATATCATCACCGCAATATCACGCCCATCATGTTTATGGCTCATGTTAATACGCGGGTCAGGTTGTGAACCACACTTGTAATCAATGAGAGAGCGTATTGCAATATCTAAATCTAATTCACTGCCCTCTTCCTGATAACGCACACGTACAAAACGTTGTGGTTTAAGTTTATCAAGAATAACTTTTAATAATTTTGCCAGTGCCGCATGTTTATCTAAAATGGTATCAATGTCCGACGCATTTGCAGATGGGTGAATAGATTCATACAGGCTTACCCAGTCGGGTTTAAATGACGTTGTATTGTAATCCCACTCTGGGTAATGACGTGGCGGTAGTCCTTCATCTTCCAGCTCATCCGATTGATTTTTTTTCTTATTTTCGTAATCTTCAGCTTCGTCATTTTCTTCAATAAACACCCACATGTGACGATTATCATCTCGATAATCCACTTCGGTATTTTCAAAACGAATGCGCGGTAACTGATCACTTTGCAAACGTGTACGGGTAGTAAAGCTAATACCGATATCAATCATGGATTTTGTATTACAATCGTCTTTTTCAACCGCATTAAAAAAACGTTTTCTAAATTCTAGAATATGCTCATTTTTGTAACCATGATTTTCATCAAGAATTGAACGCGACAACATGGCCAAACGATGACGAATACAAGATTCTTTTTCGGTATCGCAATCCCCTTCTATGGGTTTTGGGTGTAATGCCAATAAATATTTACGTAAGCCTGGGTACGCTTTAAGCATGAGGTATTCAACCCGAGAGTCCTCTAAATTCTCTATGGCAACACGTTGAAACGGGCTAAAATTATCGGCAATTAATACCTCTGTCCAACGTCTGTGTGCAGCGATATGCGCAATGGTGACACGATAGCGATCAATGCCTGATACTGAACCTAAAGTACCAACAAAATCATCATAGACATCCGGTATGCGTATACCTAAATTATCATAATACGGAACGGGCTTACGCAGTTCGTCAAAGCCTAATGAATAAGGTACAAAGTAAGATTCATCTTCCCACATACTGCGCAAATACATATCTAACTGGCGTTGATTATCCATAAACAACGTGCCGTGACGCTCACGTTGCAGCATAGCTCGACTATCAGCCGATTGAAGACTGAAATAATCTATCTGACGTTCAGGATGGTTATTATAATTTCGCGCACCATATTCAACCCAGTTTTTTAAACCTTCCAAAGACAACTGATTTAAAAGATAAGGTGTTTGCTTTAATAATTCAGGCAAACCCGGGCTGGCAAAGGTTGTGTGATGACCATGAATTGAACCGGTTGTGCTTTCCATAAAATCAAATATAATTTCAAGGAAACATTCCAACTGCTCAAGTGAACCTAAACGACGCGCTGCTTCGGGCAAACATTGCATAAAGGGAGGGATAGAATTACCATTTGGTGTGCGTGACATATCCCAAACAGACTGAGATACCAACTCTAAAACCGGTTCACCCAAATTATTTGCAACACTGGGCATTTTTTCCAGATAAATCATCACGGGTTCCCAACCGCGGCCAATCATGCAAACGAGTGAAGCGCCTTTAAAATATTTTTCTACACCATCATCACTTAAATTACGCAAAGCATCATTGGTATAATCTTCAAAGCACTCTTCAATTTGCTCGAAGTTACATTTCAGTTTATTACGGTAGGTTAGTCGGTCGGACTCTTGCATTTTTAAAACCTTTTTTTCACCACGGAGGCCACAGAGGTTTTTATTGTGCTACACCGTAGGCGCAGTAACCAAATAATGCTTTCTCTGTGTCTTCTGTGGAGATATGTTTTTCAACCAAAAACACTATCAATAGAATGATCTAACGTACTACGAATATCCGCATCATCTGTAATCGGACGAACCATTGCCATACGACAGGCGGCTTTTGCTTCGATACCTTTGCTCATTAAAGCTGCTGCATAAACTAATAAACGGGTTGAAATACCTTCGTCTAAGCCGTGACCTTTAAGGTTACGTGCCGTGTGTGCAATTTTCACTAATTTTGCCGCAACTTCTGCATTACAACCCGCTTCTTTTTCTACAATGCCGGCCTCTGTTGCCGTATCAGGATAATCAAAATCCAAACCGGTAAAACGCTGCTTTGTTGATTGTTTTAAATCTTTCATCAAACTCTGATAGCCGGGGTTATATGAAATAACCAACTGAAAATCAGGGTGCGCATCAATTAACTCACCTTTTTTATCTAATGGCAATTGACGACGGTGATCGGTTAAAGGGTGAATAACAACAGTCGTATCCTGGCGTGCTTCTACAATTTCATCCAAATAACAAATGGCCCCAATTCGTGCAGCAGTAGTTAACGGGCCATCTAACCAACGCGTACCGTTTGCATCTAATAAATATCGACCGACTAAATCGGATGCGGTCATATCTTCATTACAGGCAACGGTAATTAAAGGTTTATCTAATTTCCAAGCCATGTGTTCGATAAAACGAGACTTACCACAACCGGTAGGGCCTTTAATCATTACCGGCAGTCGCGCTTCATAAGCTGCTTGGTAAAGCTCGACTTCATCAGCCTGTGCGCCATAAAAAGGTTCTTCTTTTACTTTGTATTGTTCGATATTTATATCGGCCATTATTTACACCTTATCTTAGAGATAAAATTTTTCACTACAAAAAACAATTTATATTCTCTGGGGTGAAAAATCTTTTAGGTTTATTAAATTATAAATTAATTCTTTAGAAAAAAAACCCCCACCGAAGTGGCGAGGGTCTCTTTATAAACTAACGTGTTCAGTCTTACTTGTGAACGCCTAGCTTGTCTCGCCATCCTGGGAACAATGTATCTGCATCACCTGGGAAAGATTCAAATGCACGAGCAAATTCGTTATGATCTTTTGCATATTCAATTGGGTCAGAACCTGTTTTCCAGCAATCATAAGCCTGACGTAAAGACTTAGCGCCTGCCGCAGGAGAATCGATATGACCGTAAGAACCACCACCAGAAGTGTTGATAACGTTGCCATGACCTAAGTTTTCGAAGAAACCCGGTAGACGTAACGCATTCATGCCGCCAGAAATAATGGGGGTAGTTGGCTTCATGCCGTTCCATTCTTGATGGAAGAATGGGCCGTCTGCACTATCGCGCTCAATCATATATGCAATGTGCTTATCATCTGCACCACCTTCCATTTTACCAAAGCCCATTGTGCCCACATGGATACCAGACGCACCCATAAGACGAGAAAGCTTAGCCAAAACAAATGCCGTGTAACCCCGTACAGATGAAGGAGAAGTAATCGCACCGTGACCTGCACGATGGTAATGTAAGTATTGACCAGGATAGTTACGACGTGCCGTTGTAACCATGCCACAACCACCCACATAACCGTCAACTAAGAAAGCAACGTGATGAGCATTCTCACCAAACGCTTCTAAGATGTAGTCAGCACGAGCACACATTTCATGGTGATCGTCCGCTGTGATGTTAGCTGAAAAGATTTTCGCTTCGCCAGTTTCATCTTGTGCACGCTTCATTGCATCAGCAACTAAAGGCGTAACATCTTTCATGCGAGCATAAATCTGGTTACCTTGAGGCTCATCATTCTTAATGAAATCACCACCTAGCCAGAACTGGTATGCCGCTTCTGCGAAAGGCTTAGGACGAAGGCCAAGCTTAGGCTTAATGATAGTACCGGCGATGTAACCACCTTCTGTACGACCACGACCTAAAATGTTCCATAAATCAGTGATATCCATTGATGGACCATCAAAGATATCCAGCATTTGCTTAGGCACATGAAAATCAACCATTTGCGCACACTGAACATCACCCATGCCTTGGTTATTACCAATTGCAAGTGTAAGGAAAGAAACAACCATTGCACGGCCGTCAATCAAGTTACGGTCAAACAAACCACAAGGGTAAGCGATTTTCATGTAGCCTTTAGCTTCATCAATTTCGTATACCATTGCGTCTAAATCTTTAGTGAAGTCATCAGTAGTTGAAACTTCAACATTAGTCCCTGTAGAAGACTCAGCCGCAAAATGAGCTGCAGTTTCTAGGTAACCACCAAAACCAGGCATTGGTGTCATTGTGTAAGCCACTAAAATGTGACCACCATCGGCTAAAAGCGTATCTTCATCCAGACTTAGGTCTGCATAACGTGCTGACTGATCCATGTAGATCTCCTCAGTTATTAAAATTCAGGCTGATTTCAGCGACTTAATATTAAGCCCCTTTCTTCAGGGACGGCTACTATAAAGCCAAGTAATCATAAATAACACTCAATGTTTTTGATTGTTATGATAAGGTATTAGTTATCTATGAAGAATACTCACCACAGAGGACACGAAGAACAAAAAAATGGCACTCAACCTAACCTTTCGCCAGTTAAAAGTATTCGAATCCGCTGCAAGGCACTTAAGCTACACCCGTGCTGCTGAGGAACTACACCTCAGTCAGCCTGGTGTTTCTATGCAAATCAAACAATTAGAAGAAACTGTCGGAATATCTCTGTTTGAGCAAATCGGGAAGAAAATGTATTTAACTACTGCGGGCCATGAGATATATGCCTATAGCCAAAGCATTGGAAGCTTATTAAATGAAGTGGAGATTGTGTTAGATGAGCTAAAAGGTGGCAGCACAGGAAAACTGGCTATCTCTGTGGCCACCACTGCTAGCCATTTTGCCACCCGTTTACTGGCCGCTTTTTCACAACGCTTTGAGCACGTAACGATTAGCTTAGATATTACAAATCGAGAAAGCCTACAACAGCAATTATCTAACAATGTTCCTGACTTAGTTATCATGGGGCAACCCCCCGAAGGCGTCGATGTAGATTCCGAAACTTTTATGGTAAATCCATTAGTAATGATTGCACCCACTAATCACCCTCTAGTAAAAAGCAAAAACATTCCTTTAACACATTTCGAAGACGAGCATTTTGTTGTGCGAGAAAGCGGCTCCGGTACTCGCGGTGCCATTCAGCGCTTTTTTGAGGCACATAATGTGAGCTTTCATACGGGTATTGAAATGAGTTCTAACGAAGCCATAAAACAAGCTGTAGAAGCGGGCTTAGGCTTGGGTATCGTTTCAGTTCACACACTAGAACTAGAGCTTGAAACCCAGAGATTAACTATTTTAGATGTAGAGGACTTTCCCATTCAACGCCATTGGCATATTGTGCAGCGTAATGGCAAACGTTTATCACCGGTTGCACAGGCATTTAAGCAATTTGTACTGGATGAAGCCATTCAATTTATTCGTTTGCCGAAAAACTGAATATTTTGATTTTGAAGCGTCTTGTAGAACACAGAAAACCTTATTTTTTTAACGTTTGTAAAATATCTTCCAACTCAGTAATTACCTGCTTAACCAGTTGACCAGACTGAGTTGCATCATCTTTTGCCGTTTCACCCGACAGCTGTTGCTTTGCACCGCCAATGGTAAAGCCTTGGTCATATAATAAACTGCGAATTTGACGAATTAAAATAACGTCATGACGCTGGTAATAACGACGATTTCCACGGCGTTTAACTGGTTTTAATTGTGTAAATTCCTGTTCCCAATAACGTAACACATGCGGTTTTACACCGCATAAGTCGCTTACTTCACCAATGGTGAAGTAACGCTTACTTGGAATAACCGGTAATTCTTTATTGTTGCTGGCTTCCAGCATAAGCCTCAACCCGTTGTTTAAGTTTTTGCCCCGGCCTAAAGGTGACCACGCGACGAGCACAGATCGGAATTTCTTCGCCTGTTTTAGGGTTACGGCCTGGACGTTGAGTTTTATCTCTGAGTGTAAAGTTGCCAAAGCCTGAAAGTTTAACATTATAGGTGTCTTCTAAGGCTTCACGCACTTCTTCAAAAAATAGTTCAACCAACTCTTTGGCTTCTCGCTTATTGAGACCGAGCTCATTAAATAATCGCTCTGCCATATCGGCTTTGGTTAATGCCATTTCTACTCCCGTAGTGTAGCACCATACCTGTCGTTTAAGACGGTAATGATATTATTAATTTCTTTATTCACGTCTTCATCCGTAAGAGTGCTAGAAAATCCCTGTAAAATCAAGCCTAAAGCAACGCTTTTTAGGCCTTCATCTATTCCTTTACCAGTATAGACGTCAAATAATAAAATTTCTTGTAATATTTCAGAAGTAACTGATTTAATTGATTTAACTAGATCTTCTACGGGAATTTCCTGTTTTACCATTAACGCTAAATCACGGCGCACTTCAGGAAACTTAGAAAGCGGCTGAAATGCTGGTACAGCGCCTTTTAGCAACGCTACTTGATCAACTTCAAAAACATACACAGGCGGCTCAATATCAAGCATTTTTTGGGTATTTGGGTGCAATGCACCTAGCCAACCGATGAGTTGATTATTTTTAAATATTTTTGCTGTTTGACCGGGATGCAAAGCCGAGTGTTCGGCTTTTTCAAAATGCACATTATCCAAGCCCCCCAATGCCAAAATCGCCTCAACATCAGATTTAGCATCAAAAAAGTCGATTTTACGCGCTTCATCCGACCATTGCTCAACCACTAACTGACCCGTTATTGCACCAGAAACCTTGGCGTGCTGCAATAATTCATCACCTTGTTTTACGAAGGTTAAACCGGTTTCGAACAATCGCACTCGGGCTTGCTGACGATTCAAATTATGCTGCATAGCACTTAGTAAGCCGGGCCAAATACTGGTACGCATAACCGACAAATCAGCTGATATTGGATTGGCTAATTTAACTGGCGCAATATCAGGATCAATGGCTGCTTGCCATTTAGGATCAACAAAACTGTAACTAATAGCTTCATAATATCCCCGATCAACCAGTGTCTCTTTTACCCGCTGTAAACTCATTTCTGCTTCTACTAAAGGCTTCATTGCAGGTTGATATGTGGGCAATTTACGCGGAATATTGTTATAACCATGAATACGAATAATTTCTTCTATTAAATCAGCTTCAATAGCAATATCAAATCGAAAACTCGGCGGTGTTACCATCCATGCATCACCTTCTCCATTCATTTTTTCTAACTGCATACCTAAGCGAGTTAATATTGATTCCACTTCAGTAACATCAAATGCAATACCCAACATGCGATTAATACGCGCTAAACGCAATTGCACAGGTTCACGTGAAGGTAAATCTGCAACAGACGTTTGATCAATAACAGGCCCTACCTGCCCACCACAAATTTCAATGACTAACGCTGTTGCACGTTCCAGCGCTTTTGCAGGTAGTTCTGCATCCACACCCCTTTCAAAACGGTGTGAAGAGTCTGTGTGTAGGCCGTATTCACGCGCTTTACCGGCTATTGATAACGGATTAAAATGCGCTGATTCTAAAAATAGATGCTGGGTATTGTCTGAAACACCACTGTTTTCTCCACCCATTATTCCCGCTAACGCTAAAATTCTATCGTCATCTGCAATAACCAGAGTGTTTTCAGTGGTGTTAATTTCTTTGCCATCAAGCAAGGTGATTTGCTCACCTGCATTGGCCATGCGAACGCTGATGCCGCCGTTTAAACCGTCTAAGTCAAAAACATGCATCGGCTGACCTAATTCAAGCATGACAAAATTGGTGATATCAACACAGGGGCCTAAACTACGAATACCTGCACGGCGTAATTTTTCCACCATCCATAAGGGAGTGTTCGCCTGAGTATTCACATCACGAATAACACGGCCGGTGTAACGTGGACAAGCTTGTGTTGCGCTCACGATCACAGGAAAAGCATCATCAATTCCGACGGCAACTTTTGTCAAATCAACGGCATTTACTTCACGCTGATATAGGGTTGCTACTTCGCGAGCCACACCCGCAACACTTAAACAATCAGCCCTATTTGGCGTTAAGTCTACTTCAATAACCGTATCATTCAATTGTAAATAATCTCGAATATCGGTGCCAATGGGCGCATCATTTGGCAATTCCATTAAGCCATCAGCTTGCTCAGCTAAACCCATTTCTTTTTCAGAACACAGCATGCCAAAAGATTCAGCGCCGCGTAATTTTGATTTTTTAATTTTAAAATTACCGGGTAACACTGCACCAATAGTGGCACAAGCAACCATTAGTCCTTCACGCACATTTGCAGCACCACAAACTATTTGCAGCTCTTCACGCCCTATGTTGACTTTACAGATATTTAATTTATCTGCATCCGGATGTTTTTCCACGGAAATCACTTGCGCCACAACAATATGCGTAAATTCACCTGCCGCTGGTTCAATGGAGTCAACTTCCAAACCAGCCATGGTTATGGTTGCACAAAATGCTTCTAAATCTGTTTGTGGGTTTACCCACTCATGTAACCAGTTTTGTGAGATTCTCATCTGCTAAACCTATTTTTAAATATCTAATTATGAAAATTGTTTTAAGAATTTAATGTCGTTTTCAAAGAACAGTCTTAAATCGTTTACCCCATAGCGCAACATCGCTAAGCGCTCTACTCCCATACCAAAGGCATAGCCGGTAAACTTTTCGTTATCTATGCCTGCATGTTTAAATACTTCTGGGTGCACCATGCCGCAACCTAATACTTCTAACCAACCGGTATGACTACACACACGACAACCTTCGCCTTCACACATCACACACTGTATATCGACTTCAGATGATGGCTCGGTAAAAGGAAAATAAGAAGGACGGAAACGGGTTTCCAATTTTTCATTTTCAAAAAACAAACGCAAGAAACGATCTAACGTACCCATTAAATCAGCAAAGCTCACGTCGCTATCTACCATTAAACCTTCCACCTGATGAAACATGGGGGTATGGGTTAAGTCAGAGTCACAACGGTATACACGACCCGGCGCAATTAAGCGTAACGGCGGTGTCGTTTTTTCCATGGTACGTACTTGCACGGGCGACGTATGGGTTCGTAGCAAGGTATTTGCATCAAAATAAAACGTATCATGCATAGCGCGCGCCGGATGATGCGCGGGGATATTTAAGGCTTCAAAATTATGAAAGTCATCTTCAATTTCAGGGCCTTCAGCCACATCAAAACCTAATCCATTAAATAATTCTTTAATGCGGTTCATGGTGCGCGTCACCGGATGTAAGCCACCGGTTTGTTGGCCACGCCCTGGCAGGCTGACATCAACAGTTTCACTGCTTAATTGTGCATTAAGTTTATCGGCTTCTAGTTGTGTTTTTTTGTCTTCTAATGTTTGCTGAAAAGCACGCTTAGCATCGTTAATGGTTTGACCCGCTGCTTTACGCTCATTTCCAGGCAGTTTGCCTAATTGTTTAAGTTGAGCCGTAAACTCACCTTTTTTACCGAGATACTGAACACGCACTTCATCCAGTGATTGCAGGTCAATTGAATCTGCAACAGATTGCTGCGCTTGCTTTAAAACGTCTTGTAGGTCTAACACGATTTTTTACCGTTATTAATTTAGTGACGGCTCAATCCATTTAAAAAATGAACTGCCCCATTACATTAAATTTAAATACATCATCTCAAACATACAGCTAAAGATCCTGTGGTATTAACAACAAAGCCACTGGATTTCTGCCTACGCAGAAATGACGAAATTATTTATATTCATAAAAAAAGGAAAGACCATGGCCTTTCCTTTTTTACAATTGCTCTACCATAGATTCAGCAGCCCTAATGGGGCGAACTGAGTCGCTAGCTCAATTTATGCTGCTTTAGCGAGGCCGGTTTTTGCTGCTTCCACTAATTGACCAAATGCTTCAATGTCGTGAACCGCCATGTCTGCCAATACTTTACGATCAAGGCTTATTTCAGCTTTGCTTAAACCATTGATAAAGCGACTGTAAGACATATCAAACATACGGGCTGCTGCATTAATACGCGTGATCCATAACTTACGAAATTCACGTTTTTTAACACGACGGTCACGGTATGCATATTGACCTGCTTTAATAACGGCCTGGTGGGCTACACGATAAACACGACTACGTGCTCCGTAATAACCTTTAGCCTTCTTCATTACCTTTTTGTGAGCAGCTCTCGCTTGGACTCCACGTTTAACTCTTGCCATTTTTTATACTCCTAAACGTAAGGTAACAAGCGGCTAATCATACGAACATCACACTTTGCAACTTGTGATGGTTCACGCAAATGACGCTTACGCTTAGTCGATTTTTTGGTCAGAATATGACGACGGAATGACTGGCCACGTTTAAAGCCACCAGAGGCATTTTTGCGGAAACGCTTTGCAGCACCGCGATTTGTTTTCATCTTAGGCATTATTTGCTCCAAAATAATTCTTAAAAAGACCCGGTTCCAACCTAACTTAATGTTAAGCAGATAAGGGGTGATTATTTCCGGTTTTTCTACACAGTAGGGTGAAACCTGGTAAACACATGAGGCAGGCTAAAGATAAGCTCTTCTCAGATTCTGTATATTCAAGGAAATGACTCAACTCACCTTGAAAATTCGCGCGTTTAAAACGAAAATGAGAGCATACAGGAGTATGCCCTCATTTTCCAATAAAGAAATGATAAATTTTCGCTAGATTCTCAACGCCCCATGGCATACCGAATACCGTAAGTTAGCCAAGTATAAGGAACCCCAATACATTTCAAGCGCAAAGAGCTGACGTATTCTCTAGTTCCCGCGGTCTTCCGTCACTGCCATTAAGTTAAGCTTATTTTTCTAGTTCCCACGGTCCTCCGTGGGAATTCATACCTCACTCTACCGACAGCCAACGTATGCATTCCAACGCAAAGCATTGGAACGAGAAATTTAGTCGGCAACGGGACTTCAGCCCCGTTTGGTTTACCGCTACACAACAAACCTTACACTAACAGCCAGTGTCACGATAGCTTTACGGGACTAAAAGCCCCATTTCCATTAACTTACTGACAAAGAACTAACAGTAACTATTCAGCTTACAACTATAATTTAGCTTTTTTGGGCGACATCATCATCACCATTTGCCGACCTTCCATTTTTGGCATTTGATCGACTATACCAAATTCATCAAGGTCGCCCGCAACACGTTTTAATAAGTTTAAACCCAGTTCTTGGTGTGCAAACTCACGACCCCGGTAACGCAAAGTCACTTTGATTTTATCGCTCTTTTCCAAAAACTCACGCAATTTTCTGACTTTCGTCTGATAATCACCTTCTTCAGTACGGGGGCGGAATTTAATTTCCTTTACCTGTACTTGCTTTGTTTTCTTCTTATTCGCGTTTTTCTGTTTCTTCGCTTCAAATTTAAACTTGCCGTAATCCATAATTCGGCAAACAGGAGGTTTCGCATTTGGTGACACCTCAACCAAATCCAGGCCTGAGCCACTGGCTTTTGCTATTGCATCTGCCGGACTCATGATGCCGAGCTGCTCTCCCTCATCATCAATTACCCGCACTTCAGGATAAGTGATTTTATCATTTATGAGAGTTTTTTTCTTATCAGCTGCGATGTTTTATTCCTCCAAAATAGTAAGATCGTGGTTTTCGATAGCGTTAGCAAGGCGGTTCGCAAAAGTATCTATACTCATGCTACCCAGATCCTCACCACTTCGAGAACGCACAGTCACACTGTTTGTTTCTAATTCACGGTCACCCACAACTAACATGTAGGGAACACGCGCTAAAGTATGTTCGCGAATTTTAAAGCCTACCTTCTCATTTCTCAAGTCCGACTTGACTTTAAATCCACGTTTATGCAATATTTTTTCAACTTTTTTGGCAAATGCCGCCTGTTTATCCGTAATATTCAAAATTACGGCATGTTGTGGGCTTAACCAAAGTGGAAACTTGCCTTCGTAATGCTCGATCAAAATACCGACAAAGCGTTCAATTGAACCCAAAATAGCGCGATGCAACATGACTGGAACCTGGCGATGTCCATCTTCTGCCACGTATTGTGCATCTAATCTGCCCGGCATAGAAAAATCAACCTGCAAGGTGCCGCACTGCCAGCCCCGCTCTAAACAATCCTTGAGAGTAAATTCAATTTTAGGGCCATAAAAAGCCCCTTCCCCTGGCTGCAATATATATTTAATACCCTTAGCCTCTAAAGCCTCCTGCAGGGCTTTTTCCGCTTGATCCCAAACTTCATCTGAACCTACACGTTGCTCTGGGCGTGTGGATAAGGCAATTTCAATATTTTCAAAACCAAAGTCTTTGTAGACATCGTATGTGAGGTCAATAAAATCTGACACTTCTTTTTGCACTTGATCTACAGTACAAAAAATATGCGCATCGTCCTGCACAAAATTTCTCACTCGCATAAGACCATGCAAAGTACCAGAAGGTTCATTACGATGACACGAACCAAATTCGGCCAACCGTAAAGGCAGGTCTCTGTATGACTTTAAGCCCTGATTAAACACCTGAATATGGCAGGGGCAATTCATGGGTTTAACGGCATAATCTCTATTTTCAGAGCTGGTAGTGAACATCATGTCACTGAATTTATCCCAATGCCCTGACTTTTCCCACAACGAGCGATCTACCAATTGCGGGGTATTAATTTCTTGGTAATCGTGATCACGCAAACACTCACGAATATACTCTTGAATGGTTAAATTTAAATCCCAACCATCTTTATGCCAAAACACCATTCCCGGCGCTTCTTCTTGGGTATGAAATAAGTTTAACGCTTTACCAATTTTACGATGATCACGTTTTTCTGCTTCTTCAATGCGCTTCAAATAAGCTTTTAATTGTTTCTTGTCTGGCCATGCTGTGCCATAAATACGCTGCAACATTTTATTGTTCGAATCACCGCGCCAATAGGCACCGGCTAATTTAGTTAGCTTAAAGGCCTTTATTTTACCGGTGCTAGGCACATGAGGGCCACGGCATAAATCGGTAAAACCGCCTTGAGTGTATAGGGACAATTCTTGGTCTGCTGGGATATCTTCAATTATTTGCGCTTTATATTCTTCGCCTATGCCACGAAAATAATCAACCGCTTCATCACGGGTTTTAATTGAACGGCTTATTGATAAGTTTTCTTTGGCAATATCTGCCATTTTCTTCTCAATGCTCGTTAAATCTTCTGGCGAAAAGCTTTCTTCATAATCGATATCATAGAAGAAGCCATCGTCAATTACCGGACCAATGGTCACTTGTGCTGCTGGGTACAATTGCTTTACTGCTTGTGCGAGTAAATGCGCAGTAGAATGCCGAATAATTTCCAAGCCTTCTTCATTTTTATCCGTGATAATGGCCAAACTAGCATCATTTTGCATGACATATGCCGCATCGACTAATTCGCCATTAACCTTACCCGCAAGGGTGGCTTTAGCGAGCCCTGGCCCAATTTCGGCAGCCACATCATAAACAGAAACGGGAGATGAAAAAGTACGCTGACTACCGTCAGGCAAAGTAATTATAGGCATGTTCGCTCCTGGTTGCAGAGGTGACCCATACGTAAGGCCACATGATGTATTTAATCATCCACACTTAGGCTGATTAAACAGGGTTTAAATAAATGGAATATATTTTATGGAGTCTAACGAAGTTACTCTTATTTTTCAATTTATTTTAAGCCTTCACTTACACATAAAAAGAATACCTCCGTCATTTCTGCGAAGGCAGGAATCCAGCGTCTTATGTTCGACAAAGCCACTGGATCCCAGCTACAAGCACGCTGGGATAACGAAGCTTGCTTATTATTTTTTCAATTTACCCAGGTTAAAAGCCATTCCCTCCCCAGCTCTCTTTTTTGGTCCATCGGATACGTGTTAACAAAACGCCCAACAGTAAACTACCGATAGAAATTGCAGCCCCCACCATAAACCATTGTTTTTCACTCTGCGATTCAAGTGTTTCCTTACGTTGAGCCAGGGTATTTAATTTAATTTCGGTCTCACCTAGCTGCTTTTTTAAACGACTATTTTCCCGCGCTATACGAATGGGATCTGAAGAGCGCTCACGTAAATTAGTCAATATTTTTTGTAAATTTTCAACATCATTCTCTAATTGAAGCTTAATATTCGTTAATTCTTTATTGGTATTTTGAGCCGTAGCTAACTGCTCTTTAATTTCACTATATTTTTCTTGTAATCGTATGCTGTTTTGTTTGATGGCCTTTATTTTAACTCGCGCACTTTTCGTGGGCATAAGTAACTTGCTTTCAACCCAACCCGCTTTTGATGCATCATTCAGTACTACCACCGATGCATATTTTTTATCTTCGCTAAATTCGACCACGTCGACGGCAACACCGCTCTTTAAAAATTTTAAGATTTTATGCCCGGTAGTGATTCCGCTGCGCATCGGTATACTCAGTTTGTCACTTACGTACTGAATATTTTCAGCCGACGAAAGCACGGATATAGACATTAGACTTAAAAACAACAAGGTTACAGATAAACATCTTTTCATTTTTTATATTTCAATAAAGTCGTTTGTACGTCTAATTTACAACAAAGTGACGTAAATGAAAATGCAGCGTTTGTGAATATAATAATAAAAACCCTCAAATGGTTGAAAAACATACAATTTAACCGATTAAACTCATAAATTATCGCCCTTAATATAACCTTATAGTCTAAAAATCCAATAACTGAATAATCTCAGATAATAATTCAGGATTCCCCAGTGCAATAATATGATTTGGCGAATCAACTGTGAGTTTATTACCATACCAATCGGTTATGATGCCGCCTGCATTATTAATAATCGGTGAGAGCGCCGCAAAATCGTGAATCAGCGGCCCTGCAGTAATCACTGCATCAAGGTAACCTGCACTCAGTAAACCATAATCATAGGGTGCCACACCCCATTGTGACCAGTGCGTCGCTTTCCACAATTTATCGATAATATGGTCTCGCCCTTTGGTGTGCCACTCGAACCCTGGGCGCGCCAAGATCGCTTGATTTAACACGCTGCATTTTCGTGTTGTAATACTCTCTCCATTCAAATAACTACCAACACCATCCGCGCCTATCCAACGTTCTTTGCTAATTGCCTGATCAATCACCCCCAAAATAAACTCGCCTTGATAAGCCAGACCCAGCAACAAAGCGAATATCGGGTGGCCTGTCATAAAATATTTGGTGCCGTCAACCGGGTCTACAATCCAGACAAATTCTGCATCTGCCTGATGCGCAGGATACTCCTCGCCCAAAATGCCATGGGTTGGAAATTTCTGCATCACCATTTCACGCACCAGAATTTCTGACGCCTTATCGACTTGCGTCACAGGACTGCTATCCTGTTTATATTCGGTAGAAACAGGCTTGCGGAAGTACTTAAGATGTACTTTTGCGACTTCATCAGCCACTTGATGAGCAAAGTCCATAAGCTCATGGGTTTGTTTTGAGGTTAGCATAGGGATAATCGCATCTATTTTAAAAACCTGTAATCTATCAAACATTCATTAAAAATGCTGTAGGTGATGGGAGATACCGAGAAATCAGCCAAATTTTAAACCAAATACGCTATAATTTGCCCACTTTTTTAACTGCACAGAGTTCACAATGAAAATCACCGCCGATAAAGTCATTACCATTAACTACATTCTGAAAGATGGAGACGGCA
>UOFF01000239.1_pt1 | contig 27205 bp, 21 predicted proteins | sample 1990091 | NCBI WGS metagenome assembly UOFF01 (sample SAMEA4728526, study PRJEB27164) | hydrothermal vent metagenome | biome: marine basaltic hydrothermal vent biome; feature: marine hydrothermal vent; material: mineral | place: Pacific Ocean | collected 2011-06-14/2011-07-23 | depth 1741 m | reverse complement strand
AAATTATCTGTTGTTCCCGTTTTACCGGCTAAATTTTGTTTTATTGTGCGCCCCAGATATTTAGCTGTACCGGTTTTAGTCACTTGATTTAATGCATAATTTACCAGATACACGGCTTTTTCATCCATTGTTTTATCTGATTTTAATGGATAACGCTTAAGCGGTAAGCCATCAATATTTAACACTTCTCGAATCACTTTTAACGGCACATTAAAACCGTTTGCAGCAAAGGTTTGATACATGTTTGCCACTTCAAAAGGCGACAAATTAAACGCGCCTAATGTCATTGATGGATACGCAGGTATCTTACGTTTAACACCTAAATTGTGAAGCGTATCGGTTATGTCTGCTAAACCTACATCAAGCCCTAACCTTACTGTTGGTACATTACGTGAAGTTTTTAGCGCATCTAATAACAGAATATTACCTTTAAATTTTTTATCATAATTTTGTGGCGACCAGACTTCATCTTTTTTTGTTTTAAGATGCAGCGGGCTGTCATCTAATACACTAGTTAAAGTGTATTTTTTAGGTTGCTGAAGTGCCGTTAAATAAATCGCAGGTTTAATTAACGAACCAATTTGGCGCACCGCATCTAATGAACGATTAAAGCCCGGATAACTGGGGTTTCTATCAGAAACCATCGCTTGTACTTCACCTTGTTGGCTTGAGGCCACTATCAGTGAAACTTGTAATTTAGACACTGATTTTTTTGATTTTTCCAGTTTTGCTATCACTCGCTTTACACTGGATTCAGCTTGCGTTTGTATTAAAGGGTCGATACTGGTGAATATTTTTAACCCCGAAGATTTAAGATCATCTTCATCATAATCTTGTTTCAGCTGTCGCTTAACCAAATTGACAAGCGCCGGAAAACGATCACCAGAATATCGTGGTTTTTTAGCAATTGCCAAATCAGCTTGTAACAATTGCTTCAATTGAACCTGACTGATCATCTCTTGTGTGCGCATTAAGCGCAGCACTTGATTACGTCTATTTTTAGCACGTTTAGCATGCCGCCTGGGGGAGTACCATGATGCGCCTTTCACTAAGCCTACCAGCAATGCCAATTTATCCGTTGATAAATTTTGCAGTTTATCCGCAAAATAATATTGGCTGGCTAATTCAAAACCATGAATTTGTTTTGCACCGTTTTGCCCTAGATAAATTTCATTGATATACGTTTCTAAAATAACAGATTTGTCATAGTTAAATTCTAACAGTAACGCCATAAATGCTTCATTTATTTTTCTAAGCAATGTGCGCTCAGAAGATAAAAACAAATTTTTAACCAATTGCTGGGTTAATGTGCTTCCACCCTGCACGGTTTCACCGGCTCTAACATTAGCAAATAAGGCGCGCAAAATAGACTGTGGATCTACGCCCCAATGCTGATAAAAACGCCTATCTTCAACCGCTAATAATGCCATTACTAGCTCATCAGGCACATCTTTAAGTTTGATTAACTGACGCTCTTCTTTTGTTGCTGGATAAATGCCCGCAATATTGACGGGCTCCATCCTAAATAACGATAGGGTGTTATCAGAATATAATTCACTTAACGCACCTAATTGGTTTTTATAAACACTAAAACGTACACCCATTGATGCTTGTTTTCCATCCCAATAGGTAAATGCTCGATTAATAATTTCAAAATGCTTATTATTAAGAATGCGATATTGCCCAGGCTTTGTGGGGCGATTTATAACGCGTTCAAACTCAAGCAATTTTAGCTCTAATTTAAGTTGCGCAATGCTAAGTTGTTTACCTTGATAAAGCTCCAAAGGCCTTGCATAAACATGTGAAGGTAATGACCAAATACGCCCTGACATTTTTTGGATAATAACAATATTTAAATAAAACAAATAAAAGGCAAAAATCAACAATACTATGCCATAACCCATCAGAGAATAGCGATTGAATAACACGTTAAATAAAAGACTTCGCTTAATTATTTTTGGTCTTTTTTTTCTTACAGAAATGCGTTTGGACTTAGCCGATGATTTTTCTTTTTTCGTGTTATTTTTTGAGGTCGATTTAACCGTTTTTCCAGTGACTTTTTTTTTAGTTACCTTTTTTTTCACACTTTTACTTTTTTTAATCGTATTTTTACGTGTACTATTTTTGCTTGGTGTCGTTTTTGGTTTTGTCATAAATTATTATATTTTTTAAACAAATGTATGAATATATAGAATGGTTACAGAGTAAAGTCAATATTCTCATGTTACCACTAATTAACCCCTTAAGAACAAAGAGGATCGAGCTAGCCGCCTATGTCATAAGGAAACCAAAATGTAATTAAAAAAGCCCTAAATGAGCACTTAAACCCTTATAAATCAAGGCTTCTACTGAATATATTATATCAGATTGCCCTGTAATTATAACAGGTGTTATCGACAGATTGAAAGAAACTTAGCAGATTTGCCTTTACATGGGGCTGATTGAAACGTAGATAGACGTGTTTTTTTTTTCTGATTTTCATTAGCCAAATTAATTTGTTGAAGTTCTCGTTTATACTCTTCCTCGGCTATTTTTTTAGCTTCTTCTTCAGCTAAAGCGACATTCAGCAATCGCCGCACTTCAGCTTCTCTTTCAGCTAAATTTTGCTCTTCCAACTTCGCCAGGTTTAATGCGTCTTGACGTTGTTGTTTTTCCAATGCTTTTACTTTAGCACGTTTTTTATTAAGCGCTTGTTGACGTTGTTTTTTCTTTTGCGCTTTCTCACGTTTTTTCTCTTTTTTACGCTTGTCCAATACGACTTTACGTGATTTGATTTTTTTAAATTCTAAACGATTTAGCTCTTCTTCAATTGCAATTGCGTCATCTTCTGCTTCATTATCGCCATTAAAAGCTGCTTTATTGAACCATATTATTGCTTTATCTAAATCTTTCGTTACACCAACGCCTTCTGCATACATTCTTCCTAAACAATATTGTGCATCGGGGTTTTTGCCTTTTGCTTGCTGTTGAAGCGAATCTAATTGTTTTATTCTTGCTTCATTTAAGCCTTGTTCTTTTATTTCTATAAATAACAGTTTATGTTTTGCTTTATTATGCCCTTGAGCAGCTGCTTTATTAAGCCAGATTAGTGCTTCTTTTTCGTTCTTAGCAATGCCTAAACCCATTTGATACATTCTGGCTAATTTGTATTGTGCATCAGAATTACCTTTTTTAGCGAGTGTTTGCTGAAAGCGAAACAAACCTGAAGAGTAATCGTGAATGAGTGGCGGCGTGATTGAAGCTGTAGTAGAAAAACTTACTACAGTGAGTAGCATTAAATATGAAAAAAAACGTATCATAAACTATACCAAGCAGAATATTGCGATTCTTAAATCTTTAAATCATTTATATGCATATTATAACGTTAACAATAAAGTTAACCCGATTATTTTTTAAGATATTTATAAAAAACAACTATAAAACAATACTTACAATATGCCCTGAAAGTATCGTTAATTTATCATGACCTGCTACCCTGTAAACACCCCCATTTGGTCTATTTATAAAAATAAAACGGATATTTACCTAAGTAAATACCCGTTTTATGACACAAGACAAGTTTTTAATTAGTCTGTATTAAACACCTGACTAGAAAATCACATCTACCGCCACACTAATAAGATTGGTCTTACTGTTATCAATGCCTGAAACTAACGAAGGACCGAATAAGCCCCTGTTGCCTTGAATACCATCTAGCTCGATAATAGCATATTCCATTTTCAAGGCTGCACTGTCATTTAATTCATAACGCAAACCAAGTGTAATTGAATCTTGTTGCGTGCCCTGATTAGGAGCACCTTGATTATTACCAAGAGGCACAAAAGCACGTGTAGGGCTGGCATCAGATGATGCGAAGGTGATATGGGGTAGATACTTATTCATTCTATAACCTAACGTTATATAAAAAGCATCTTGATCAGGAAATAAATCATCAATAGCCAACGCGCTATTACCGGCTTGTAAATCACGAGTTGTGAATTCTGCATAACCCACTATGTTTTTTATATCCCACGAAAGGCTGGCAACGGATAATGAGCCTTCGCCCTCACTATTAAAAGTACCTTCGGTATCAACTGTAGATACATCTGTTTGAAAAGTCGTGACTTGAAAAGTCATAAATTGATTTTCAAGACGAACCGCTAACCCAAAATAATTATCTGCAAAAAAATTCGTTGTGTCATTTCCGGGCACTGCGTCTCTATTAGAGCCAAAATATGGCTGAACACCCAGGTTAAAACTACCGACTTTCGTTTGGTAAAGCAGCTCTACACCAATGATATTATCAACTGGCATGTTTCTATAGGCTTCAACAGGCGGGCGAATCCATGGATAGGCATAACCGACTTCTAGGTAATCTGAAATCAAAAATATCGGTTGCTTTATGCGACCTGCGCGCACACTAATTGACTCATTTAATGCATAATCTAAATAAGCCCATTCGAACTCTACATCAAAGTTATTACCGACAGAGGCGCCGAGCATTTGCGCTATGACCTGCATGTTTTCAGTTACATCGGCTGTAATTTGCAAGCCAAATTTTGTATCTTGTAAAAAAGTAATGTCATCTTTAATTTCTTCCAGATAAATGACTGGCACACCATTAGTTTGCGTTTGATCATGCACAGCAAGACCCGCCGTTAAAAAACCATCAAATTCAATGGCACTTGTTTGTTGTGAAAAACCTAATGCCAAAGCTATCGCCATTGGGACTATTCCATTTTTCATACTACACCTCGGTTCATTTATCCAGTTTAATTAATTGGGGTTCTTAAAAAATACGGTATTCTTTAGACGCACTAACGAAAGATACTAATATTTTTTGAATTCGCGTGAAAAATATTTTTGAAAACGATATGAAGAGTTTATATAAAAAAATAATTAAAAAAATTAGTCAATATATATGGACTAGACAACCATTTTAAAGCAAAAATAAATAATAACGTAATTTTAACTTAAGCTATAGTTAAAATGCAAGTTTACACGCACATCAATGGATGCATGGGATTTTAAGAGCAAATCAGTATGAAATTTTCACATGTTCGGGTGAGTTATTTTAGTTATGGCGTGAGTGCTCCCGAGTTTTAGAAGTTTTCTTTTTAGTGAATTTCTTTTTAAAAGGCACCTTACCTATCTTTTTAACCACTTTTCGTGGATTATCGCGCCTAGCATAAGGGTTTTCACTGGTTTTAAATTCCATTTTCATCGGTGTTCCCGTTAATTTCAATACATCTATAAAGTGATTCATGAGATAACGTATATAAGACTTTGGTAATAAATCAGTTTGATTACCATGAATTACTACTATTGGAGGGTTTTTCCCACCTTGATGTGCATAACGTAGCTTAATACGTCTCCCTCTTACGGTTGGCGGCTGATGCGCCTGAACCGCATTATCAAGTATTCGCGTTAATTCTGAGGTGGGTAAATTTTTAGTGGCAGAATCATAGGTTTTATTAATTGCACGATACAACAACCCCACGTTCGAACCATGTAATGCTGAGATAAAATAGAGTTCTGCAAACTGAACAAAGCTTAAGCGCCGCTCTAAGTCTTCTTTGATTTGCTCTTTTTCATCATCTGCCATGCCGTCCCATTTATTAATGACAATAATAAGAGCTCGGCCTGAATCTATGGAGTAGCCCAATAGATGTAAATCTTGATCGCTTATACCGCTTCGCGCATCGATCATGATAATAGTTACATTTGAATTATCGATAGCCTGCAGTGTTTTGATGACACTGAATTTTTCTACTGTTTGTTTCACTTTCCGTTGACGTCGCACACCTGCAGTGTCAATAAGGGTATACTCTTGATCTTCGTGTTCAAATGGAATATAAATACTGTCACGTGTAGTGCCTGGCATATCCATCACTACCACACGTTCTTCACCCAACATGCGATTAATTAACGTCGATTTTCCCACATTCGGCTTACCCACAATAGCCACGCGAATACCTTTATATTTGCTATCTAAGTCTTCGTCCCACGCTGGCCAATCACCGAGTAATTTTTCTATTAACTGAGTTACACCTTTTTTATGGGCCGCGGCAATGGGGTAAGATTCAGAGAAACCTAAGCTAGCAAAATCAAATTGCGCGGTTTCGACATCTATGCCATCGGTTTTATTAATCACTAAATGAAGATTTTTACCTAAACGACGAATTTGTCGAGCTATGCTTTCATCGGCAGCGGTAATCCCTGCCCGGCCATCCACCATTAGCAACACCAAATTTGCTTCATCAATGGCTAATAGCGTTTGTTTAGCCATATGTTCATCAAGCTCTTCAGACTCACCGCTTAAACCCCCCGTATCAATGAGGATATAGGTTTGTTCATTAAAATGGCCATGACCATATTTTCGATCACGGGTTAGACCTGGATAATCCGCAACTAATGCGTCCCGACTCTTGGTAAGCACATTAAACAGGGTCGATTTTCCAACATTGGGTCGTCCCACCAAGGCAATAACAGGCAACATAAATTTTTCCAGATAATAAAGTCTAAAACAAATAACAAAGGGCCTTTATCAGGCCCCGTATTGGATATTTTAACGCATTTTGTTTGCTAATACAGAGAATTCTGTAATGGATTAACTGCTTAATGGTGAACTATTGAACAACAGCCACATTTGCCTTAGATGTGGTTATTTTCTCAAACGGCGATACCAACTTGTTATTAACCAATAACTCACCCTTTTGCATGGTGATTTTAGCGAAGTATCCTTGATCACGACTGACTAGCCAATTTTTGTCCAGCATTCTCTGAATACTTGTGGCGACATTAGGTGCCTTTGGTGGTGTCGATGATGCATCGGACTTAACTATGCTTAAATCAAGCAGCCCTTGCACATTTTTTTCAAATTCCCACCTAACGAGCTGTTTTAACAATAATGGATCAACTGTCAAATCTAAATCAAAGTTAATTGCGGTTAATAGCAACATGGGATTCTCTAAAATATCAGGGCTTATATTATCTAATTTAAAGTCTAATTTTGCTTGTAATTGACCTAATTCACTGGCAATACTCAGCGGACTGACATTCATATCGATTTGTTTAATCATGTTGGGCAGTAATGAAATAATTTTCGTGCGTGCAATTTTATTTATTTGTTCCGTCGATACACCTTGCGCCAGCTTACTCTTGTTTTCTTGTTGTAATAGTTTCAATTGTTTTAAACTTTCTGCATTTATTCCATTAATATTTAAATTAAAAACCAATGGCCCGAATTTTTGATTTGATGTCAACAATTCACGTACTTTTAATTGGTTAAAGGTGTTAATTAAATGGCCTTCTTCAGAAGACACAGACCGTAGCACCAAGTCTTTAACCGCAAATTGATCTACACCTGAATAAAAATCTAATAAGCTCACAGAAACAATTGAATCTCCAATCAAAAGTGCATTTCCCCCTTTATAACCGGTAAAGCTTATATTGACAGAATCGGTGATTAGTGAAAATAACGTAGATTTAAATTTAAGTTTAGCTATATTAATTTCTGCATTCACATGCTGAGACACAGGTGAATAATGTTGATTAATTATAATACCTGCTGAGTTTATATAAATCTGACCAATTTCATCTTGAAGATGTGCATTAATGGCGGGAAGGTATAGCTGGGAATCTATTTCACCTAAATAACTAATAATGGCTTGATAAACCAACGTATCATTATTAGAAAAAACTTTTGTTAGCCAGGCGTGTTGTGAAGTAGAGGCATCTAACTTCCCTTGAACCACCGCTGTTGCAAAAGGCCACTTTCTTTGACTCAACAGCCCGAAATAAATAGGGCCATGAATGATTTTTTCTTTGAATTTAATGGTCTCTGCAAAACCGGGGATCATTAAACTTAAATCAAGATTAGAGGAAAAAAAACCTTGATCATATTTATTGATCTTAATATCAACATTTAAGGTATCAGACAATCGCTTGAGTATACCTGGATAATCATGTTTAATTTTCACCCCCATTACCAGAGGAGATAGAAGTGTCAATAATAAAACAAATATAAACAACCATAAAAAAAGTTCTAACAGAGATATTTTTTTGATACTCATGCTTACCCTTTATCATTTTTTTGTCAATATTGGTTACCCAACGATAAATCGTTTTCTACCTTTAATATAGACTGTCTTTTACTTTTTATACTCTCCTAGGTCAAATGCATATAATTCACCTTCGCGTGTTAACACATATAAGCGACCATTATGCTCAATAGGTGGCACGATAATGCCTGATCCATCCGTTTCAATGCGTGCTTGAAAAGCCCCATCAAATGGCGAAATAAAATGCAAATAACCTTCAAAATCAGCCACTACGATGGATTTTTTAATGCCAATTGGACGCGTGATTTTTCGTGCTTTAAGCTTATCTTGCTTCCATAGCGTGGCCCCATTGGCTGAGTCTAACGCCCAGATAAAGTCCTTGTCATCACTAATATGCAGCCCCGATTGCGAATAACTCACGCCACTATAGCTTGACAGTTTACGGCTCCAGCTCAGCTGACCTCTTTTAATGTCAATAGAAACCACGCGCCCTTGATAGCCGACCATATATAATGAGTTATTTTCAATCACCGCGTATCCATCGATATCAACTAGGCGCTCGAGCTCAGATCGACCACTTGGGTTGGAAATTGCAATGTCAAAAACGACATGCCCATCTAATAAATCTAATGCAACTAAACGCCCGTTATCTAAACCATTAAAGACATAGCCTTGTTTAATAATGGGTAGGCTATTGCCTCGAACACTTAACGCTGGCACATCTCTTCGATATGTCCACTTTTCACTGCCATCTTCTATGTTCAACGCCGAAATCCGGCCATCTACTGAGCGAATTATAATTAGCCCTGCCGCAATTTGAGCAGGCATTAATACCTCTGAAGAAGCATCGACTTTCCAAATTAATTGACCTTCAGCATCCAGCAAATAGACATGCCCATTACGACTGGTCACAACAGTATGCGTGTCATTGCCTCCAACACCACCACTAACCGTAATATTCAGTTCGGTTTCCCAGCGTTTTTTTCCGGTTTCCAAATCAAAAGCCGAAACATGGCCATTACGGTCGGTAACTACAATTTTATCTTTAGTGATAAAAGGAAAAATTTTAACAAATAAATCCCCCACTCCATCGCCGGTTTCGACACGCCATAATTTTTTGATTTCAAGCGTCTGCTCAAACGCTACTAACGCTGCTGGCGGCTCTGAATTATCATCTTTAGCGCATGCGGCCAGTAACATTGCAGCCAACAATAAAACGATGAAACGCATCATGCGGCGGGCTTATTGGTAGCAGATTTAATGGTGGGTTTGGTCATTTTTTCACCAAGATCATCAATTTTAAGCTGTAACCAACGATTCGGATCTTGAGATAGGATACGTGCCTGCATATAAGCTATTTTGGCTTCTGCACTCTTGCCCTGAACAGAAAGCACATCACCTTTAAGCTCAAACACCATTGCATGATAACTTTCGGGGTAAGCGCCATTAAGCAAGGCTAATGCTTCGTCTTGCTTTTTCAGGGTAAGTAACAAGCGAGATAAGCGAATTTTAGCCAGATACATCAATTCATCTTGTGCAGAATTCTCAATAACCCAACGGTATTGCTGCTCGGCTTTATCAAAAGCTCCTTCAGACAATTGCTGCTTTGCCACAATTAATGCTGATAAGCTGGCATAAGGTGTATCTTCAAAGTCAGCTTCCAATTCATTAACACTGGCCAATGCGTCACTCATTTTTGCAGGATTGGCTGAATTAATTAGTACCTGTTCATATAACACACTCGCATTTTGTGCGTGAGTTATTTGATTCGTTTGATAAAATTGCCAACCAAATATAGATGAAATACCAATAGCAACACCTATAATCACTAGGCTTGAATTTTCTTTCCACCATTTTTTAATGGCTTCAAGTTGTTGTTCTTCTGTTTCGTATTCCATAAATCTCTCAAGTGTTTAATTTATATAAAACGCTGTCAATTTTCAGTACGCATTTCAACTTGCACTGAAAATAAATAACTATTTTACAGTCGACGTATTACAAGTCTTTTAAAGTAGCAATAAGTTCAGATTGAGCTACTGTTATTTGATCTGCTTTTTTCCGCAACATTTTTATGCTAATAGAATGTGTTTGCAACTCATCTTCACCCAGGATTAAAGCTATTTTAGCGCCAGATTTATCTGCTTTCTTAATTTGGCTCTTAAAAGAGCCACCACATTGGGTCTGAATTTGAACATCTGGCAACTGGTCTCGAATAGATTCGACAATCGGCAAACCCTCGAGTTGCGCTGCATCACCCTGTAACACAATAAAAATATCCGCTGTATTATCTACCTGCACGCCTGAATCTTCAAGTAATGACAACAAACGCTCAATCCCCATGGCAAAGCCCGCCGCAGGGGTGTCTCGGCCACCCAACTGTTGCACCAAACCATCATAACGTCCCCCCGCACAAACCGTTCCCTGTGCACCCAGGGCATCGGTTACCCATTCAAATACGGTTTTACCGTAATAATCTAAGCCCCTAACCAGACGTGTGTTAATATTATATTCAATGCCCGCTTTATCTAAAATACCCGTTAGTTGAGCAAAATGCGCTTTCGATTCATCATCTAAATAATCCATTAATTTGGGTGCAGCTTCAATAATGGCTTGTAGCTCAGGATTTTTACTGTCGAGTATGCGCAGCGGATTTGTATCGAGCCGGCGCAGAGAGTCTTCATCTAATTGTGTTTTATACTGCTTTAAGTATTCAACCAGCACCTCACGATATGACGCCCGTGATTCAGCTGACCCTAAGGTATTTAACTCAAGTCGAATATCTTTTAAACCTAATAATTTCCACAATCTGGCTGACATTAATATGAGTTCAGCATCAATTTCAGCACTGGCCATGCCAAAGGTTTCTATACCCACTTGGTGAAATTGTCGATAGCGCCCTTTTTGTGGGCGCTCATGTCTGAACATTGGCCCCATATACCAAAGTCGTTGCTGCTGATTATGAAATAAGCCGTGTTGTATACCCGCACGAACGCAGCTCGCTGTGCCTTCAGGTCTTAGGGTTAAGCTATCGCCATTACGATCTTCAAAGGTATACATTTCTTTTTCTACGATATCAGTCACTTCACCGATAGAGCGACAAAAAAGATCTGTTGATTCAACCACCGGCATTCTAATTTCGTTATACGCATAACTTTGCAGCAAATTTTTTACCGTAGTTTCAAAAAACTGCCACAGTGGAGATTGCTCGGGAAGTATGTCATGCATACCCCGTATGCATTGTATTTTATTTGGCTTCATACTCTTCGCTTGTTGACTCATGATAATTCTATTTTTTGCGTTTTGGTGCAAGCGTTATTTCACCGTCTTTGTCGATATTTATCCTGACAAATTTACTGTATTTAGGAATAGAGCTTTCATGGCCAATAAGTTTTCCATTTAACTCAATGCTCACCACTCGTGCATCACCTAAAAATATGTTAAAAGGCGGCACACCTGTCATTGTTTTTGTAACGCCATTAGTTAGCAATCGAAAGCAAAGCCGTTTACCCGTTGAATCTTTAATTTCACACCACGATTCACCCGTCGCGGTCAGTACCATCTGATATTTTAATAAATTTGAAGGCTGGTTGACTGATTCAGCCAGCGCCACACTTGATTTAACTTGGCTATCATTTAATGTAGCGGTATCAACAGTCACGGTTTTTTTAACCACTCCCATATTATTTAGTGCTGCATTTGTTTTAGTTTCCGCAGGCTTAAGGCCCGCATTTTTAATGGCACCATTTGACTCTATATTGACACCACTCGTTAAGGCTTTTGAATCTTGAATAAGTAAATCTTTTTGCACATCAATTAATTCAGGCACTTGTTCATCATCTGAATTAAACATCCAGAAAACAAATACAATAAGCACGGAAATTATAGCGGTAGATGAAACAAATTTAGTAATTTGATCCCGACCTAATTTTTTATCGTCATTAATAATCTCAGCAGTTTTAGGAACCAGCTCAACTTTTGGTTCAGTATTAGGCACTCTTCTTAGATAGTCATTAATAATTTCATCTTCCGGCAGCCCCAATAAACGTGCATAGTTACGTAAATAACCTTTGGTATAGGCGGCAGAAGGCAACACATTTACCTGCGAGTTTTCTATGGCCTTAATCATTTCAATGGATAATAATAAATTTTCAGCCACCTGATCATAAGTGACTTCTGATTTTTTTCTGGCCAGTTTTAAACTTGTGCCAAACGATTTTTGCTGCAATAATTCATTGACTTCATTAGACACTGCAGAGTTGCTTGTTGTATTACTCATAGTTTTGGAAGATCCATTAACTTTTTAGCTTGTTCAGATTCGGGAAATTTTTTAAGTAAAGCTTGCGAAATTTTTAAAAAATATTTTTTGTCACCAAGTGCATGTTCTGCTTGAATTTGCACCCATAAACTTTCAGCTGAAGGCTTAGTTAGTGCATGAAAACGCTGACTATAAGCCCTTGCCATTAAATATTTTTTTGTTTTAATCGCCAGTTCTGCCATTGCTAGCATAGTCGTCACCATGTTGGGTCGGATTTTTAACGCCGCACGTAAATGCATTTCAATTTTTTTAAAATCAGATGATTCTGATTGCAATAAGCAATAACCAATATTCGCATGCACTAAACCTGGTGTTTTATAAAATTGATTGTTTAATGTTTTTTCAAATAATTCTACGGCTTTATCATATTTTCCTATACCACATAAAAACGTACCATAGTTATTTTGTAAATTTGGATCATTTTCATCGAGACTCAGCGCTTTTAAATAATATTCTTCTGCTTTATCTGCATTACCTAAAATATTCATTAATACCGCAAGGGTAGTAAACCCAGGCACATAGGTATTATCAAAAACAATGGCTTTCTCCAGCTTTTCTTGGGCCACTTGAAAGTCCCCTCGCTTCATATAACCCGAGGCCAGTTCGACATTTAATTTCGCTGCTTTTTTATCTTTCTTTACTTGTTCAATTTCTTTTGGTGTTGATGCACATGCTATTAAAGTACTTATTAAAAGCATCATTAACCACAGTTTTATCTGTCTCATGTATTCATTCCAATTCTTGGTGTTTTGAATTTATTCTCACGACGACTTTTATCGGCTACTTTGCCAACCAATTGACCACACGCGGCATCAATATCTTCACCCCGTGTTTTACGAATTACAGTAATAATACCTGCTTTCATTAATACATCTTGAAAACGATGCACCGCATTATTAGATGACGTTTTATAACCTGAACCCATAAATGGATTAAAGGGTATCAGGTTAATTAATACAGGTAATCCATCTAATAATTGAATAAGATCTTCAGCATCTTTTTTAGCATCATTTACGCCAGACAACATAACATATTCGATGGTTATTCTAGAACGTGCTGAACGTTGTTGTATAAAACGATGACAAGCTGCCAATAATGTTTCTAAATTATATTTTTTGTTAATCGGCACAAGATCATTACGCAGGGTATCACGAGTTGCATGTAAGGAAATTGCTAATTGAACATCGTGCCTTTCTGAAAGTTTATCTATGGCAGGAACAACTCCTGCTGTACTGACTGTAACGCGCCGTTTACTTAATCCATAAGCAAAATCATCTAGCATAACGTCTATCGTTTTCATGACATTATCAAAATTAAGCAAAGGCTCACCCATGCCCATTAAAACAATATTGGTGATTTTACGCTCGATTTTATTTTCTTCGTTAAGTAGGCGCGTGGCAAGCCATATTTGCGATAAAATTTCAGCTACCGTCAGGTTTCGACTAAACCCCTGGCGCGCAGTTGAGCAAAAACTGCAATCCAGTGCGCAACCCACTTGTGATGAAATGCATAAGGTGCCTCTATCATCTTCTGGAATAAAAACCGCTTCAACACGGTTTCCGTCATCTAGGCCCATTACCCATTTGCGAGTACCATCTTTTGACAGTTGATCTTCAATCACGGATAGCGGCTTTATACAGGCTCTCTCCTTAAGTTTGGCCCGTAACGCTTTACTGATATTGGTCATTTGATCGAAATCAGACACGTTAAGCTGATGAATCCATTTTGTTAATTGTGAGACCCTAAAGGGCTTTTCACCTAATTCGAGGACAAATAACGCCATGTCATGGCGATTTAAACCTAATAGATTGGTTTTCTCAATATGAGGAAAATTAACAGCTATGCTCACAAGATTCTCAGAGGTCGAAGACGCATTATTACTAAACCCAGACATTATAAACGAATAACAAGATAAAAGACTGATTTTAATGATGTTTACATCAACTATCTAGAATAGACAGGAATAGGCGCAGAAGGAAAGCAAAAATTCAAACGTAGTTGTTCATGATTTTAGAAATTAAGCCGCTTAAATAACACATAATACAGAGTTGAGCGTGATAAATACAACGTGATTTTCGTTACAAAAAAATGCCTAAGCATTTAATAGTATTGATTTTATTGACTATTATACGATAAATCAGCTATTTCGCAAGATATTCTATTGGGATCATTGATATTCAATTCCAATAAGCGACGTAAATGCATGAAGCCATCAAGTTCTATATTTTCCCACGCCATACCCCAATATAAATTTTCTTGATGACTTATATTGGCCGTCATTTTGATATCAGCATCATCGCTCAGCTTCAAATCGACAGTATATGAATGATTCAAATCAGGCTCTACAACCTCGGGAACGACAATTAACAGGCCTTTTAAAGAGATATCATGAAGCTCACACTGCCATTGTTGGTCGTCTCGACTCAGGAAAATATCAGCAACAAAAGGGACTCTTTGGTTATGGCGGCGCTCATTATCAGCCATTAAAATACATCCTAAAAATTTAAGTTATTACACTTATCAGTATAGACCACTTATAGGGCATTTATAGATCAAAACAGAATGACACTTACTTCTTAGAGCAAGATTAGTTTTAATCGAGCAGCTTATGACTAAACCATAGATGCATTAAGCAATTCTTGTGTATAAATTTGTTGTGGCTGATTAAATAACTGCTCAGTTTCACCCTGCTCAACCACTTTGCCTTGCTGCATAACCATTACTCGATGTGAAATTGAGCGAATAACATTTAAATCATGGCTAATAAAAATATAACTGATGTTATATGTAAGTTGTAATTGTACTAATAGTTCAAGCACTTGTTTTTGTACTGAAACATCTAAAGCACTGGTTGGCTCATCTAATAAAATAAGTTCAGGTTCTAATATCACGACACGGGCAATTGCAATGCGTTGTCGCTGCCCACCCGAAAACTCATGGGGATAACGCCACAAAATTGTGTCATCTAAACCCACTTCATTTAATACATTTATTATTTTTTCTAAACGTTGCTGAACGGTTAAATTTGGGAAATGAATGGTCAAGCCTTCACCGACAATTTGTTCAACTGTCATACGGGGTGACAGTGAAGAAAAAGGGTCTTGAAAAACCACTTGAAAAGATTTTCTCAATGGTCTTATCTCGTTTTCTTTAAGTACATCAAGACGCTGATTATTAAAATGGATTTTACCCCGTGATTTTTGCAAACACAATAATGCCATTCCCAAGGTGGTTTTACCTGAACCTGACTCACCCACGATGCCCAGTGTTTCACCTTTCATTAAACTCATGCTCACTTGATCTACCGCTTTCACGTCACCGATTTTGCGTTTGAAAAAGCCTTGAGTAATGGGAAAATAAATAACCATATCGTCTCCCGTTAATAAAGCATCAGTTTCAATTGGTTTGTTTTCAATAAGTCGCGTGGGTTGAGAGGCTAATAATTTTTGTGTGTATTCATGTTGAGGGTTATCAAATAATGATTGCACTGAATTTTGCTCAACAATTTCACCCTGACACATGACACACACATAGTCTGAGTAATATTTAACTAAATTAAGATCATGGGTAATCATTAATACCGACATATCAAAATCGATTTGCAAGTCTTTTACTAATTCTAATATTTGTTTTTGAATGGTTACATCAAGTGCTGTTGTGGGTTCATCCGCAATTAACAGTTTAGGATTGCAAGCTAGGGCCATGGCAATCATAACCCGCTGACGTTGCCCCCCAGACATCATATGAGGGAAGCTATTAATATGACGAGCAGGGTCTGGTATGCCAACTCTATCAAAAAGTTCGATGCTGCGCTTTAGTGCCGTAGATTTTGATAAATTTTGATGTTGCATTAACGGCTCTATCATTTGTTTAGATACCGGGTAAACAGGATTTAAAGACGTCATCGGCTCCTGAAATATCATGGCGATATCACTGCCACGTAAACGCCTCATTTCATTATGCGTTTGTAATAATAAATCTTTGTCTTGATAGTTTATTTTACCCGATGGGTAACACGTGTGTGATGAATCATGCAAATTAAGCAATGACAACGCCGTGACCGATTTTCCTGAGCCAGACTCACCCACTAAAGCCACATTTTGACCTGGCTTAATATCAAAGCTAACATTTTTCACCGCATGTATAATTTCATTACCTGCGGTGAAATCTACACTCAAATTTTCAACACTTAATAAACTATTACTTTTCATTCTTAATCACATGGTTTGGGTTTGGCTATCGTGTTTATGTATCCAAACACTATTAAGCTCTACGGGTATCTAAGGCTTCACGTACAGCTTCACCAATAAAAATCAACATCATTAACGCACTGACTAACACACTAAACGTGGTTAGTGAGAGCCACCAGGCAGAGATATTTTCTTTACCTTGAGACAACAACTCACCTAAGCTTGGGGTGTCTGCGGGTACGCCTAAGCCAAGATAATCTAAACTGGTTAATGCCAGTATCGCAGCTGAGACTCTAAAGGGCATAAAGGTAATAACCGGCGTTAAACTATTCGGCAACAGATGCCTAAACATTATCGCTTTGTCGGTTAGGCCTAAGGCTTTAGCCGATTTAACATAATCTAAGTTTCGCCCTTTTAAAAATTCTGCACGTACATAGTCGGATAACCCCATCCAACCAAACATAGATAATAATATAATTAATAACCAAACACTGGGCTGAAAGATAGAGGCAAAAATGATTAACAAATAGAGTTCTGGCATAGAACCCCAAACTTCAATAAATCGCTGAAACAGTAAATCAACTTTACCACCAAAATACCCTTGAATCATACCCGCAATTATTCCCATCACCGTACCAACAATAGTGAGTGCAATAGCAAATAATATGGATAAGCGAAAGCCATAGATTAATCTAGCGAGTACATCCCTACCTCTATCATCTGTACCTAATACATTAAATGTAGAAGGCGGTGCCGGGTTTGGCAAAACTGAATCATAGTTAATGGTAGTATGGTTGAATGGGTTTAGGGGTTCGAACATCCAATTGCCATTTTTGGTGAGAATTTCACGCAAAAATTTATCCTGATAATCCGCTTCGGTATCAAAATCTCCACCGAATGTGGTTTCTTTATAAAACTTCACAATAGGAAAATAATACTGATTCTGATAATTCACAATCAGTGGTTTATCATTACTGATAACTTCAGCAAATAAACTCAAAATAAAAACAATAGAAAATAACCACAAACTGTAATAGCCGCGTCGATTTTTTTTGAATTTACCCCAAGCCCTCTGCTTTGGCGTCAAATAATTCAAGTTTTTTTGCATTATTGACTAACCGATTCGAATTGAATTCGAGGATCAACTAACACATAACTAATATCCGTTAATAATTTTGCAAACAAACCTAAAATAGTAAAAACAAATAAGCTGCCTAATACCACAGGGTAATCTCTTTTTAGTATCGACTCATAGGTTAACAAACCTAAGCCATCAAGTGAGAAAATAGTTTCGATCAATAAGCTACTGGTAAAAAACATCGCGATAAATGCTGAAGGGAATCCGGTAATAATAGGGATAATGGCATTACGAAACACGTGTGTGTACAACACTTTGTTTTCTGACAACCCTTTTGCGCGTGCAGTAAGTACATATTGCTTTCTAATTTCTTCTAGGAAGCTATTTTTAGTCAGCATAGTTAACACGGCAAACCCACCAATAGTAGAAGCAAAAATAGGTAATGCCATATGCCATAAATAATCCGTAATTTGTGCATGCCAAGGTAACTGGTCCCAGTTATCCGAGACAATACCTCTCAACGGAAAAACATCAAAAAAACTGCCCCCGCCTAATAAAACCAACAATACAACGCCCAAGACAAATCCGGGAATAGCATAACCGATTAATATTAGGGTACTGGTAACCACATCAAAATTAGTACCATCTTTTACCGCTTTTTTTATGCCTAATGGTATACAGATTAAATAAATAATAAAAAACGACCAAACCCCTAAACTAATTGACACTGGTAATTTTGATTTAATTAACTCGACCACTGATTTGTTATGAAAATAGCTGTCACCTAAATCAAATTTTATATAACGCAACATCATATAAAAAAACCGTTCATATGCGGGTTTATCAAAGCCATAAAGCGCATTAAGTTGGTCAATATGTTCTTGATCTAGCCCTTTTTTACCCTGATATAAACCTGAAGTGCTGCCACTCACCTCACCTCCCCCAATGCCACCTTCCATTTGACTGATTAATTGCTCAACTGGGCCACCTGGGACAAACTGAGTCACCACAAAAGTCACCGACATAACACCAAACAACGTAGGTATCATAAGGAGCAGGCGTTTCAAAATATAACTTAGCATAAGATTATTTTGCCCACCAGCTTGAAATCATTAAGTCCTTAGCATTGTAATAAAGTGGCAGTTTTTCTGGGCGATTAAATTTATCCCAATAAGCTATTCTATGGGTATTGATATACCAATTAGGCACCAAGTAATTAGCGTTCAATAGCACGCGATCTAATGCTCGAGAGGCAGTAACGAGTACATCTCGATTATCAGATGAAATAATTTTTTCCACTAAAGCATCAATCACAGGACTATTTGCTCCCATATAATTTCTAGAACCTTTTTTCTCAGCTGAAATAGAATGGAACATATTGCGCAATTCATTTCCCGGAGACATAGATTGAGAAAAACTGCCCACAATCATGTCATAATCAAAATTTCTAAGCCGACGTATATACAGTGAGCGATCCACAGTTTGATATTTCATTATAATACCAATTTTGGCTAAATTTCGAGCAAATGGCGCTAAAATTCGGTCCATGCCTTTTTGTGCTAATAACACGTCGAATTTTAACGGCTGGCCTTTTTTATTAACCAAAACGCCGTCTTTTACTTTTAAACCTGCAGCCAATAATATTTTTTTCGCTTGACGTAAGTTTTTACGCAAAGATTGTGGTGCTTTTGTACTTACAGCTACCCAAGGTTGCGTAAACACAGCTTTCGGTAATTGGCTTTTAAACTCTGTTAATAATGCCAGCTCTTTACCCTTGGGTAAACCAGTGGCTTGTAGTTCTGAGTTACTAAAATAGCTATCATTCACTACATACTGATTATAAAACAGGTGATCATTTGACCACTCAAAGTCAAATGCCAGGGTAATGGCACGTCTAACGCTGGGGTCTTTAAAGAACTCTTTTCGGGTATTGAAAATAAAGCCTTGCATACCCGCGTTATTACTGTGAGCTAAATTTTCTTTTTTAATTTTGCCCGAATCATAATTTGGGCCATTATGCTCACGGGCCCACAATTTAGAATAGTATTCTTCGCGGAATTCAAATTCACCTGCTTTAAACGCTTCCAATGAAATCACCAAGTCTTTGTAGTAAATATATTGAATCTCGTCAAAATTATATTGCCCCTTACGTACAGGTAAATCTTTTGCCCAATAATTATCATTACGCTGATAAACCACCCGTTTACCTAAATCGTATTTTTTAATGGTATAAGGGCCACTAGCAATAGGCTTTGTTTCGGTTAACTTATCAAATTCTTTGCCTTCTAACCACTTCTTTGAAAACACATTAATATCGCCTAATATTAAATGCAGTTCTGAATTCAGGCGCTTAAAATTAAATCGAATAGTTGATTCATTTATAATCACTGCCTCTTTTACATCGCCATACATAAATTTAAATTGCGGGTGCGCCTTATCTGAGACAACCGTATCGAAAGAAAATTTAACATCGGTTGCTGTTATTTTATCGCCATTATTAAATCGCGCCCGTGGATCTAATGTGAAAGTCACTGATAGTTTATCTTTTGCCAGTTGTATATCATTAGCAATTAAAGGATACTTACTGAAAGGTTCGTCTTTACTGGCAACCATTAACGTATCAAATAATAAACTTGTACCTTCGGCCGTTATGCCTTTTAATATGAAGGGATTAAAGCTATCGAACGTACCAGAGCCTGCTAATACTAGACGCCCGCCTTTTTTTGCATTGGGGTTGATGTAGTCGAAGTGTTTAAAATTTTTCGAATATTTAGGCGAATATCCCATTGCAGCGGAAGGATCTGCAGCAGAATTTGAGCTATATATTATAATAAAACTAAAAAGAATTATGCTGAAAATGTGAAGTCTGGTTTTTATCATAATATGACCATCGTTAAAGTGTAAACATTCAAGGGGTGTATTTCGCTCCATAGCATACCAATAGATAACTATAAAAAATAGGAGTCCTTTATATGGGTTTTTTGTCCGGTAAACGCGCTTTAATCTTTGGCGTCGCCAGTACCCGATCAATTGCCTGGGGAATTGCGCAGGCAATGCACCGGGAAGGTTGTGAACTGGCCTTTACATATCAACATGAACGCATGCATGAGCGCATTGAAAAGCTCGCAGGCCAATTAGAATCAGACATTATCATCCCCTGTAACGTGGAAGACGATGATGAAATTGAAGCTGTATTTGAGCATTTAGATGACTACTGGGATTCATTTGATATCTTAGTGCATTCTATCGCGTACGCACCTAAAGAGCTACTAGAAGGTGATTACCTAGATAATCTATCTCGGGAAGGTTTTAATAGCGCACACGATATCAGCTCATACAGCTTAGCTGCCATTGCGAAAGCCGGGCGCTACATGATGCAAAAACGTGAAGATGCGTCTATTTTAACCATGAGTTATTTAGGCGCTGAGCGTGCTATTCAAGGCTACAATGTCATGGGGCTTGCTAAAGCCAGTTTGGAAGCCAATGTACGGTATTTAGCACAAAATTTAGGGCCAGAAGGTATTCGGGTTAATGCTATTTCAGCTGGTCCCATAAAAACCATTGCGGCTTCAGACATCAACAGCTTTACTCAACTTTATGACCAAGTCGAAAAATCGGCACCTTTACGGCGCAATGTAACCATTGATGACGTAGGCAATACCGCTGCATTTTTGAGTTCTCCCATGGCCCGCGGAATTACCGGAGAAACCATTTACGTAGACAGTGGCTTCCACATTGTAGGCGCTAACCACATGCAGGATGTGGACTAAGTCAACCTTAATTCTATTTTAGGCTTATAAATAGCTCAATTCAGGAAATTATATTCGGCTATTTACCTATATAACTTTCTGTAATTGAGCATTTTTTATTACAGTCGTCTTACTACAATGGCCTTATTACGAGTGACAGATACAGAATAACTGATTGTAAATTAAGCCTTCAGTATATTTTCCTCGCCTTCTAATCGGCCAATTAGCACCGCAGCAACAGAATCACTGAAAACATTAACCGCAGTACGGCACATATCCAATATACGATCCACCGCCAATATTAAGCCAACGCCTTCTAGCGGTAAACCAATTGTACCGAGAATAATGCTGATAGCCACTAAGCTTGCCGATGGAATACCGGCTACCCCAATTGATGTCACTAGTGCGACAAACACAATGGTAAATTGCGTGGTAAAACTGAGATCTAAGCCGTAGGCTTGAGCAATAAATATCGCAGCAATACATTCATATAATGCAGTACCATCCATATTAACCGTGGCACCCAGTGGCAATGTGAAACTGGTAACACGGTTAGACACACCTGCTTTATGCTCTACACAGTCCATTGTCAATGGTAAAGTTGCAGATGATGAACTGGTCGAAAAAGCAGTTAATAAAGCAGATGACATGGCTTTATAATGCAAAATAGGGTTTACTTTTGCAACAAAATATAAAATTAACGACATTGAAACAAATAAATGAAAGGCAAGCGCTGCAATAACCGTAAAAAAGAAAACAGCCAACGGTATAAACACTTCAACACCCGACACAGCAACCACTTTAGCAACTAATGCAAACACACCAATGGGTGCAAACTTCATCACCCAATTTGTCATATTCATCATGATATCTAGCAGTGCTTCCCAGAAACTTTTCATAACATCGGCTTTGGTGCCCTTGAGCTTCGTCATGAAAAAGCCAAACAATAAACTAAAGAAAATTAAACCTAACATCTGACCTTGTGCTGCGGCAGAAATAATATTCGGTGGCACCATGCGCAAAAAAACCGCAACAATATCGCCAGCGCCTTTACCTTCTACATTTTCAGAAATAGACGCGGGTATATCTTCAAGACCTATAAGGTCTTTTATAGGTATGCCTTCGCTACTAATACCCGGCATTGTTATGTTAACGATAATCAAGCCAGTCATAATGGCAATAAAGCTGGTAAAGGTATAGTAGCCTAGTGTTTTACCCCCTAGACGACCTAAATCTTCGCCCGAACCCATACCCATAATACCGACAATGATTGATGACACAATCAACGGCACGATTAACATTTTTAATGCATTTAAAAATAAATCTCCAAAAAAACTATAAGTACTAAAATAGCTAATACCGAACAATTCAGACTCGGTGCCAGTTATTGCACCTGCTAATATAGCCAAGGATAATGAAATTAGAATTTGCCAATGCAACTGCATTGAAGTGAATCGTTTTAGCATTTTTTGCCCTTATTATTATAATTAATGGTTATAACCAAAAAGATATCTATTAAAAAAGGACAAAAATTTATACGCAGATTACTACCTCATTGTCCCTCACAATGTACTCAGTCATTTCAAAAACATATAAAAAAACTTTGCACGAATCGCCTTTAACCTAAATGATGATTGCAGGCGAATCATACAAGCAGACATATACCCAAAGCGTTATCATTTAAATTGATAGCACCTTATATTTAATCGTAGTTACAAACTACAAATTCTCAGAACGAACGATTTTAGATTTTGTTTTTAAATAACCTAATACAACACCCATGTCACGATTGGCCTGATCACTAACAGATTGTTTAGATAAAACATCTAACTGTTCCTGAGTCGCAACGTCTGGCACAGTGACCGATTTTAGCTCTATCACGGCTGCACCGTCATGGGTTTCAACCACTTTATAAACAGGTTTATTATCAACCGGTTTAGACATTGAAAAAGCATGATTTAGCAACGTTTGCTCTACTGTCATGTTGTCTCTTTTAACAGGACCCAATTTATTTAATTTAGCTAATGCCTGAAGATGCTCGTCTTCAATAGACGTGCCGCCTTCCAATTTAGCCAGTGCCTCTAATGCAGCAGCCATTGTCTTTTCCTTAGATTTTTCACCTTTCAATGTAACTTCAATAAATTGCTTAACATCATCTATTGATTTTGGTTTTGCTTCTGTATGCGACTCCATTCTTAAAACAACGACATGATTTTTTTCAAGTTCAATAATATCTGAATTTCTATTATCAGAAACCACATTAGCTTTAAATGCAGCTATACGAACGTTATTATTTGCGGCAATACCTTGACCTTGTTGACGAGTAAAACTTTTACTGGTTTTAATTTCTAAGCCAAGCTCATCAGCAACTTCTTGCAAACTCTGATCATTCTCATAGGCAAGTGTTGCCATTAATTCCGATTTTTCATAAAAACTATTTTCAACAAGTTGTTCTTTATATCGTTTAACTAACTCGGGCTTTTTATCTTCAAATGAAACAACTTTCTCTGATCTCACATCGGTAAAGCGGATAATATGATATCCAAATGATGACTTAACCACTTTTGATACTTGATCTTTTTGTAGTTTAAACAATGCATCATCAAACTCAGGTAGCATCATACCCTTGCCTACCCAGCCCAGATCACCACCTTTAGGCGCCGAGCCGGTGTCTTGTGAAAACTCTTTTGCTATCGCTTCAAATGACTCGCCTTTGTTTATGCGTTGCAATAGCAATTCAATTTTTTCCTGTTTTTCTTTTTTAGTCGCGTCGTCTTCATCTAATGCAACAGTGAGCAATATGTGCTGGGCTTTACGTTGCTCTTTCAAAGAAATATTGGTTGCATAACTATCATATAGTTTACGAACAGCTTCTTCATCAACAGCAACATCTTTAGCCAATTGCTGGCCTATCAGTTCAACATAAGAAACCGTGATGGCTTCAGGATGCATATAACGTGAACGATTGGCATCAAAGTAGGCCTTTATTTCATCTTCAGTAACGCTGATTTTAGGCAGGAAATAACTGTCTTCAAATTGAAGGTAGTTAATATCCCGTGTTTGTTCCTTTAATTTATTGAGTATATTTAATTCAGCTTTACCGATAAACGCCGATCGAGTAACCGCTTCCTGCATTTGTTGAACGGCTAAATCATTTCTGAATAAGCTCTCAAACTCTCTAACCGTCATACCTTGCGAAGCAACTGCCGATTGATAAGATTTCTTATCAAAAGCACCATTTTGATTAAACGCCTTCATGCCTTTTATTCTTTCCGCTAATACGACATCAGCAACTCGATAACCCTCATCAATTACCATTTTTTGCATTACCTGACGAGTAATTAACTGTTCGAGTACTTGATGTTTCATGCGCTGCTCAAAAGCAAGCCCCTCGGGCACCTTACCTTGAAACATTTGCTCCATACGCTGACGCTGGCGCGCTAGGCCCTGTTCAAACTGAGATAAGCTTATTTCAACATCATCTACTTTGGCTGCAAATTTTTCTGTTGCACCGTTTAAATGATCACCAATACCCCATAGACCGAATGCTATTACAAGAAAACCAATAATTACTATACCCAGAATACCCTTGGTTTTATCGTGAATTGACTGCAACATGTTTTAAAAACCTTTTTTATGTCAACTATGTGACTGTGCTTTAACGTATATGTTTCGAAAATTTTTATTATCAACAGCGAATGATACTCGAGAGGTGGGGCTGGGGCAAAACACTTATGAATTTATTTTAGATTAAACGCCAAAAACCTTAAATAATTTAATCCTTATATATGCGAAATTCCGCATACAGCGGACTTTCTAACCTAGAATAATCAGTTGAGCTCCCAAATGTGCAATTTAGGGTGGAGCATCATCACCAATGAGTGAATGAGTCATACTTTTAAAAATACAGTTAATTCATTTACTTATTGGTTTTTGGTGTCCAGATTTATTAGACCACATCAGCTTAAAGCCATCAGCCGTACGTGGGAATGAGTGATAATATGAAAATAGGCCGACCTTGTTAAATAATAAGAAAAAACATACACCCTACTATTGACAATAAGTAAAGAATCGCGCACTCTTTACTTACCTGCCATAAGTAAGGAATTGTATTATGCCTAAAGTAAGTGCGAAAAGACAAATCACCATTCCCATTAACCTATGCGATGAAGCACATATATCACCTGGAGATGAAATTGAAGCCTTTATTTTTAATGGACAAATCACCTTAGTTAGAAAAGAAAAGAATGCAGCGAAAGGCATTCTTAAGCATATAAATGCAGATAAACACATCAGTGACGAAAAATCATTACAAAGTACATTAGATGATAGACAAAAGGGCAATTTGTGATTGCAATTGATACAAATGTTTTACTGAGGTATTTATTGCAAGATGATGATAAACAATCGCCAAAAGCCAATAAACTCCTTATATGTAAAAACAAAGTCCTAATCACTGATGTTGTATTAACTGAAACAATATGGACATTAAAAGGAAAAAAATACAAACTTGAAAAAAAAGACTTATTGCTTGTTGTGGATCAATTATTTAAAGATCCCAATATTGTGTTTGAAGATAGTCAAACAGTATGGCGTGCAATTAATGATTATCGTAATACAAATCGTATTAAAGTTGGCACAAAGAAAAAGGATGCCGACTTTGCTGATGCCCTAATACTTGAAAAATCTAAATTTCATTGTCACGAGTCTAATAGTCAATTTGAAGGGCTATATTCATTTGATATGGCAGCACAACAAATTAACGGCATTAAAAAGCCTTAATAATTAGGTATGACTCTAAACTGCTTTTAAACAAATATGAAACCTGATTACGGCACGCGATACAGTATCCCGCAATTAAAAAAAGTAAAACCATTGATATACGCCCTATGAGGCGTTATCTGCATGTAACAGAAAGACATTCTGCTTGCCATAACTCAGCTGGCCTGTTTCGCAATTAACAAATACACATTATGGGCATACTATAGTGTCCATAAACAAGGACATAGTAACCATTTATGCCAGATAAAGTCCTCAATAAGGGACATAATGAGGCATATAATATTTTATATCTTATGACCTATAATGTCCTTTATAGGTGACTTAGTGATGATTTTACTTGGTTAAAGTCCCTAAAATGAGACCTTACAGACATGAATATTAACAATCAATCTCCTGCCGCTGTTGTCATCGAATTGGGTGAACGCCTTAAACAAGCTCGTTTAAATATCAATATGACGCAGTCAGAGGTAGCGGATATAGCCGGTATCAATCGAAAAGGAGTTCTTAATGCAGAGAAAGATAACGTTAAATTAGAGTCATTAGTTGCGATAATGATGGCACTTAAATTAACGGATAATATAAATCAGTTCCTACCCGATCAACCAATATCTCCCCTGCAGTTAGCTAAGCTAACGGGTAAAAAACGACAACGATCATCGGGTTCAAGTACAGTGAATAAGAGTCCATCAACATGGTAATGGAAGTCATCAATATCAATTATCTTTCACACCATGTCGGTGCATTAAGTTTCGATACCCAAACAGGAATAGGAGCCTTTGAATAGACTCCTACTTTTATTCAGACAGGGATTGAGTTATCACCGATTAAAATGCCACTGTCATCACATATATATTCATACCCAACGTTGGCATACGAAACATTTAAAGGACTGCCTGGGTTGATAGCTGATTCATTGCCCAACGAAAAACGGATAAAATAATTGACCATACAATATCCGAAGTATCAAAATGGCGTGAAATAGCTAAAAGTCACGATGTACCTATATCGCTGATTGATATGATAGAAAAAATCTCAGACTTATCATTTAA
>UOFF01000426.1_pt1 | contig 28246 bp, 25 predicted proteins | sample 1990091 | NCBI WGS metagenome assembly UOFF01 (sample SAMEA4728526, study PRJEB27164) | hydrothermal vent metagenome | biome: marine basaltic hydrothermal vent biome; feature: marine hydrothermal vent; material: mineral | place: Pacific Ocean | collected 2011-06-14/2011-07-23 | depth 1741 m | reverse complement strand
GTTGAAAGCCAATATGCTTAAGGCATATTTGGAAAAAATACACATCCCCGATGTATTTGTTGTGCCTTCATTATCCTTTAAACCCAAAGAAGCGATGAATCAGCTCATTGAAATGGTTGAGACTTATCAGGCCAGCAATAGTGATTCGTCTTTGTGCTTTATTGGCAGTTCGCTGGGGGGGTATTATGCCACTTGGTTAGCTGAAAAATATGAAAGTCGTGTTGTGTTAATTAATCCGGCGGTAAACATTAATGATTTGTTTAAACGTTATTTAGGGAATAATCATAATTCTTATACCGGTGAGGATTATTGCTTAACCATGAATCATGTTCATGATCTTGAAACCTTTAATGTAGATACCATTACTCAAGTTGATCGTTATTTATTAATGTTGCAAACCGGTGATGAAGTGCTAAATTATAAACATGCGTTAGATAAATACGTGGGTGCACCTTCTATTGTTGAAGAGGGCGGTGATCATGGGTTTGCTGAATTTGAGCGTCATCAGGAAACTATTTTGGCTTTTTGTGGGATTAATTGCCTAAAAAAATATGCATGAGCTCATTCATATTAATGTGTTTCTATTTTTATTATATTGGCCTTATACTTTATCATTATAACTTTGATGCAGTACGCGTAAATAAAAAATAATTACAAAAACTATTGGTTATTTCTCCTGTCTTAATACAAGCTATTTTGATAATAAATATTTAGAATTTTTATAGCCATCCAATACATTGTATTAGTGTGCTGGCGCGTTAATAAATGAATAATTACAATTTTTAAGGGAAACCTATGTCACTTGGCCCGGTCATGCTTGATCTTGTCGGGATCGCTATTACACCAGAAGAACGCGAAATGTTATGTCATCCTCAAACCGGTGGCGTCATACTCTTCAGCCGTAATTATGAATCACCTGAGCAAATTACCAAACTTGTTAAAGAGATACATGCGTTACGTTCACCGCAATTATTGGTCGCGGTAGATCATGAGGGCGGGCGTGTGCAGCGCTTTCGTGAGGGCTTTACGCAAATTCCCGCTGCGGGGCGGGTAGGTGACATTTATGCGACAGACAAGTTTCTCGCACAACAGCTGGCACAAGATTGCGGTTGGCTTATGGCGGCTGAGTGCCGCGCCGTTGGCATTGATATGAGTTTTGCACCGGTGTTAGATATTGATATCGGGCTTAGTGGCGTTATTGGTGACCGTGCTTATAACGCAAGTCCCGTTATTATTGCTGAGTTGGCGAATGCTTATATGAAAGGGATGCAGCAAGCGGGAATGGCCGCGACAGGTAAGCATTTTCCAGGGCATGGCTCAGTTAAAGAAGATTCGCATATTGCTCAACCCATTGATAATAGGCCATTGAATGCCATTATGGCTGAAGATATGCGGCCTTTTGAACACATGATAGCGCATGGGCTGGCGGCAATGATGCCAGCCCATGTAATTTACCCCGCAGTTGATGATAAACCGGCGGGTTATTCGTCTATCTGGCTGCAACAAATATTACGAGAGAAGCTTAATTTTCAAGGGGTTATTTTTAGTGATGACCTCAGCATGAATGCCGCAGGTGTATCGACTGAGTTTTCTGAAAAAGCCGAAAAAGCACTCAGTGCCGGTTGTGACATGGTGCTTGTTTGCAACCATGTTGAAGCGGCTCAACAAGTATTAATGTCACTTGAAGGTTATTCAAATGCGGCGTCTCAAACACGTTTAATGACAATGCAAGGGCGTGAAGCACTTACTCGGCAGGCATTAATGTCGTCTCAACGTTGGAAAATGGTGGTTGAAAAATTAGTGCGTTTGAATGACGATAGCGAGTAATAACAACTAAGACGGGTTAAAATAAACACCGTCAAAATGACTATAATTATTTAAAATGATGAAATTATTATTATGGAATTTATACAACCGTATTTAGATCAATTTAACATTGATAGTCAATCACTGTGGATGATACAAGTGTTTATTGTTGTGTTTGCCACACTGGTTGCGAGTTTTATTCAAAAACGCATATTTAAACGTTTGCAAAATAAATTAAAGCAAACTAAAAACCCTTGGGATGACTTATTAATGGGCGCTGCTGGCCCATCGTTAAGTTATTTAATTTGGTTGTTAGGTGTTTTGTTTGCGGCTGAAATTGTGCATACCCATAGCCAAGCGGCTATTTTTGTGGTGATTGACCCAATACGTGATATCGGCGTGATTTTTTTATTAATTTACTTTGTGTTGCAATTAATTAAGGGCACAGAATGCATACTGATTGACATTCAGGCCGCTGATGGTGAACGAGATTTTGATAAACATACGGTACAGGCCATTGGTAAGCTGATTCGTATCTCGGTTTTTATCACCGGTGGGCTTATTATGCTGCAAAAACTCGGATACAGCATTTCGGGTATTTTAGCGTTTGGTGGGGTGGGTGGCATTGCTATCGGTTTTGCCGCGAAAGACTTATTGGCCAATTTTTTTGGTGGCTTAATGATTTATTTAGATCGCCCCTTTAAAGTGGGTGACTGGATTCGCTCAGACGATAAATCAATAGAAGGCACGGTTGAAAATATTGGTTGGCGTTTAACCCGTATTCGTACCTTTGATAAACGGCCACTTTATGTGCCTAATTCTATTTTTGCTAACATTTCGGTTGAAAATCCGTCGCGAATGACAAATCGACGAATTAAAGAGACCATGGGAATCCGCTATGATGATGCAGCTAAAATGCCCGCGATTATTGAGCAAGTTAAAAGTATGTTAATAAATCACCCCGCAATTGATAATAATCAAACACTCATGGTTAATTTAAATCGCTTTGCCCCATCATCCATTGATTTCTTTATCTATACTTTCACTAAAACAACCGACTGGATATTATTTCATGAGATTAAGCAGGATGTTTTGTTGAAAATTATTGAAATCATTGAAGAAAATGGGGCTGAGTTTGCATTTCCCACGTCTACTTTGCATATTCAGGCATTGCCGGAACCTGAGGGAGAGTCGCATGGCGGATAAATTATTGGTTGTTATTGCTAATGTTGACGTGTCTCGTCCAGCAGAAATTTTTCCACCCTTACTTCAAGCAACCGTTGCAGCGGCGATGGAGTATGATGTGGAAGTGTTATTTACAGGGGTTGCTGGGCAACTGGCTATTATAGGTGAGGCAGAAAAGTTATCTCTTAAAGAAGGTGATAATAAAAATATATACGATCACATTAAACAGGCTAAAGTCGCGGGTGTTGTGTTTAAAGTGTGTTCACCAGCATTAAAATTCTGGGGCGATAATATCATTCCTGAAATAGATGAAACCGTAGGTGCCGCTTATATTATTACAGAATCAATGGACGATAGTGTGGTCACTTTTACTTACTAGGAGGCTTTAGTCTAAAGTTAAAGTGATTAACAATGTGGAAATAGATTACCATCTAGTTCCCACGGTCCTCCGTGGGAATTCATACCCCACATAATCCGTTTCATTTGAACCGTTTAACGACAATCGGCCAGATGTGTATGCATTCCAACGCAAAGCATTGGAACGAGAAATATCTCATGTTCCTTAACTTAATGGCAGTGACGCAAAGCGTGGGAACGAGATAAATAAATTATTGTTGTTTCATTAAACCATCCAGTTTAGAATGCATTTTTCACATAACTGCTATACACAATCAATAAAATGAATTCATATGAGCAGGCGAAATCCGTTCTTTCAAATGCAGAATTAATCTGTACATCTGAGCAAATTCAACAGGCCATTAGTCAATTGGCAGATCAAATAAATAAGCAATTTTCACAAGTTTTGCAACCGGTATTGGTGTTGCCTATTATGAATGGCGGGCTTGTCTTAAGTGGGCAGCTAATTACGCGCCTTACGTTTCCTGTGGAAATAGATTATTGCCACGCTACGCGATATCGAAATGATACTTCAGGGCAAGACTTGCAATGGAAAGTAAAACCGCAAAATTCATTGAATCAACGTATTGTTCTTATTATTGATGATATTCTTGACGAAGGGCATACTTTGCAAAGTGTTCATGACTTTTGTCAATTAGCGGGTGCTGAGCAAATTAGCACTGTGGTATTAGTTGAGAAAAAACATACGCGGCCTAAAGCGCACATTAAAAGTGACTTTGTGGGAATGAGCGTGAAAGATCGTTATGTATTCGGTTTTGGTATGGACTATAAAGGTTACCATCGAAATTTAGATGCTATTTATGCGGTGAACGAAGAGGAATAACACGTGTTGAATGAGCGACCAGAGAACATAGAAACCGCTATTGTAGGTGGGTCTGGCTTATATCAGTTGGATGAGTTTGAAGAAGTAGACCGTTATTCGCTCATCACGCAGTGGGGTAAGCCGTCATCTGATATTATGGTAATGAACACGGGAGCTGGCCATGTGGCTTTCCTAACGCGCCATGGTGCTCAGCATAATATCCCGCCCCATAATGTGAACTACCGGGCAAATTTATGGGCGCTAAAAGAGTGTGGGGTCAAGAGAATATTTGCCGTTGCGGTGGTAGGGGGAATTACTGAGCAAATGTCACCAGAAACCTTACTTATACCGAATCAAATTATCGATTATACCTATGGGCGAAAACATACTTTTTTTGATTCTGGTGAAGATGCTGTGTCGCATATCGACTTTACAGAGCCTTATGCCCCGTCATTGCGAGCACAGTTGTTGGCGAGCGCAGAGAAACAATCGATTAACGTTATAGATGGTGGCGTATATGCGGCAACGCAAGGGCCTCGTTTAGAAACCGCCGCAGAAATTCAAAAACTGTTGCGTGATGGCGCCGATATAGTGGGCATGACCGGCATGCCGGAAGCGTCTCTGGCTCGAGAGCTTGGTATTGACTACGCCTGTTGTGCACTCGTGGTTAATTGGGCTGCTGGCTGTGCAGGCACCACAAAAATTGATCATGACGCGATGCAAAATGTTATTGAGAAAGGCATGGTGCAAGTGAAGGCTATTCTTAAAAACTGTATAAATATCAATAATTAAGAGGCGTTCGCGAAATAACGTGTGCAAATAGCGAAGAGACAAGTAAATTGTACAGGTTATTTAATTTTCGTTTCAAATGATGATTTTGATAGAAAAAGTATAATTTATGCTGTTTTAAGTGCGCCTTATATTTAGAGGGTGATAACAGCGTATCAATCAATATGACAATGTTATAAAATAGCGACTATTTATCACAGCCATAAGGGTGAATTAATGTCACGTGCCGATAAGGTCTCAGACGCTACAGGTCTTGAAAAAATCATTTTAACATTGCGTTATCATGAGCAATCTCGTCAATGGTTTGCTGTAGTTTTTGTATTACTGGTAAGTTTATTGGGTAAATTTGAGCCTACGCTATTTGTTATTGGCGGCGCCATTGCCGGTGTTGGCGCTACGGTACGTATGTGGGCCTCTGGATATGTAATGAAAAATAAAGAACTGGCGACCAATGGGCCTTATGCCTATGTGCGGCACCCGCTTTATGTCGGCAATATTTTGTTGCTTGTTGGGTTTTCTATTGCGTCATCACAAGGTTGGTCATTTGTTTTAATGGCGGGGCTATTATGGTTTTACTATCCACCTACTATTTCCTATGAAGATGATAAATTACGCAGTATTTTTGGTGATGAATGGGTGGCATGGTCTCAAAATATTCATGCATTAATTCCTACATTTGGCGCTAAAGCAGGTAGTGCAAAAAGTGCTTGGTCTTTCAAAAAAAGTCTAATGCAAAATGCAGAACCTGTGATTGTGGTTTATTTAATCGGTTGTCTCTATCTTCTTTCTACGCGGTAATTAAATGCTACAGTATCTGAGTTTTGTTTCAGAACAAGAGATAACTGAGTGGATAAAAAAGCATATTCATTCAGAGGATAAAATTTTATCCGCAGGGTACCAGGGAAAGACCTTGTTGTTTTATGAAAAAGATCACAAGCTTGTTATAAAAGTTCCTCTCGGTAATCTATTTACACGGCCTATTAATCGAGCCTTATTGCGCCATGAATATCGTGTTTATCAAAAACTTGAAAATTTTGATGCGGTACCCATTTGTTACGGGTTGGTGAACAATGAATATTTGGTTATCGAATATATCGAAGGTAAAACGATTCGTCAGTGTCAATTGAACCCAGATTCGGAATATTTTGTCAAGTTATTGGCTGCAATTAAAGAAATGCACCTTCGTGGTGTCGCACACTTTGATTTAAAGCGCTCAGAAAATTTATTGGTGATGGAAGGTGACGAGCCTATTCTTATAGATTTTGGCGTGTCTATCATTAAAAAAAACCGTTTTCACTGGTTGAATAACAAGCTCTTTAAACTGGCTAAACAGTTTGATTTTAATGCTTGGGCTAGGCATAAATACCAAAAAAAAATGCATTTAATCAATCAAGAAGACAGGCAATATTATAATAAAACGCGTGTTGAAATTTTCAGTAAAAAAATAAAACGTTTTTATAAAGATAAATTTAAAGGGTTATTTAGGTCTCGGCAAAAGTAAATTATTGTGTTTACGGCAACTTTTGAATAGCGAGTATCTTATCTATTTGTTTCAATAGTATGCGTTTCAACGCAGGAGTGTTGGAACGAGATATATGGGTGCGCTGAGATGACGAAGTTCGTTATTTATTTTTTCAATTTCCAGTGTTACATAATCTTTACTAAATCGTGTTAAGCAGTTGTTCGGCGCTTTCAATATATTTTTTTCGAGAAAGTAATAATTGCCAGCGACTTCCACCGCACTGTTTCCAAAGTACAGCAGAGCGAATGCCGGCAAATAAAAGTGCGCGTACCTTGTTGGCATTTTTCGTTTGAGAGAGATAAATCTCTTTTCCAGGGATCATTATTTTTGGCCCAACCGGGCTTATATTTTGTTGGTAAATGTCTGCGAGACTGGCTACGATATTGTCGTGTGTGATATGAAAATAATCAATTTTATTCTGTGTGGTTTCTAATTCGGCACCTAATTTATCCATCATTTGTGGCGATTTATTTAACAGTTTTTCTAGATTGAGCAGGTTAATAATAGTACGAGTGATTTCCATGTCAATGGTTTGTTTATTACCGGATAACTGCCCTCGTAAAGCGTTTAAACCTTTTTTAATTGTGTTATTGTCGCCATACACATCGATGACTTTATTTGCGTCAAAACGGAATAAAGTTTCTAATATCGGTGCTAATTGAGCGTCTGCGATATTGCCCGTATTGGCAACCTCTTTCACTAATATAACGGCTTGATATACACCGGAAAGTGCCATAGTGCGGTCTTGTTGATTATGTTCCATGAATATAATTTAATCAGGTATTTTAATAGGAGTGAGTTTAATCGAGTTGATAATTCAACGCTAATTATACATGTTATCAATAACTCCTCCACCTAAACACACATTTTTTTGATAAAAAACAACCGATTGACCTGGGGTAATAGCGCGTTGTGACTCTTTGAAACTCACAGTGATCTCATCATTTATAAATGTTTCAATACAGCACTCCTGGTCAGCTTGTCGGTAGCGCACTTTGGCTTTACAGGTATAGGGTGTTTTAGGTGCCTCACCACTGACCCAGCATAACTGTGAAGCGGTTAAATGGGTGTGGTAGAGTGCCGAATCATCACCTTGTGCAACATATAATATATTTTCATTAAGATCTTTTTTTACGCTAAACCAAGGTTCCTCGCTAGCATTTTTTATGCCGCCAATACCCAGACCTTTGCGTTGTCCGAGTGTATAATACATAAGCCCATGGTGTTTACCAATTATTTGCCCGCTTAATGTTTTTATATCGCCGGGTTGTGCGGGAATAAAGCGTTCTAAAAAATCTTTAAATTTGCGTTCACCAATAAAGCAGATGCCGGTGCTATCTTTTTTATCATGAGTAATAAAGCCAGATTTTTCAGCAATTTCTCGAACCCTGGGTTTTTCAATATCCCCGATGGGAAATAAACTGTGGGATAATTGTTGTTGATTCAGTGTGTATAAAAAATAGCTTTGATCTTTGTTATTGTCATGGCCTTTTAATAATTGAAACTTATGATTGACTTCACTGCGTTGCACATAATGACCGGTGGCAATGTAATTAGCACCTAATTGAAGCGAAAAATCTAAAAAAGCTTTAAATTTAATCTCTTTGTTGCATAAAATGTCTGGGTTTGGGGTTCTACCGGCACGGTATTCATCGAGAAAATGGCTAAAGACACGATCCCAATATTGGTCAGAAAAATTGACACTGTGGCATTTAATGTTTAATTTTTCGCAGACTTGTTGAGCATCTTTTAAATCTTTTGCAGCAGCGCAATATTCTTTATCATCATCCTGCTCCCAGTTTTTCATGAACAAGCCTTCAACTTGATAGCCTTGTTCTATTAGGCGTTCAGCGGCAACCGATGAGTCTACACCACCAGACATGCCGATAATTACTTTTTGGCTGGAAGGCTTGTTGTTACTCAAATTCGTCATTATTCAGTGTGTCGCTATCTTTATTAAAGGTGTCTTCTGCATTAATGTCAGACGGTTTTTTGTAGCCTTTGATTAACGGTGAAGCGCGTAAGTGTGATGTGTTAGATTCCAAAATGTAGAGTTTTGAATTGTTTAAAGATTGTAATAATAAGCCATTTAATTCAAAACTAGTCCAGCTTTTTTGAATGATAGTTTTACGCATGACATGATGTTTAATTAAATGGTGATCGAGTAAAATACCCATGTAGGCTTTTATGTTTCGATAATTATTTTTATTGTTGTTATTGGCATATAAGTCTTCAGCATTATCGGTAAAAGATATTTTTTTTACCAATGAATGGTAAGTGTCATATTTTAATAATGCGATTGCATTTGAAATGTTTTTTTGCTCTTTTTTATCTGAGGTCGTGGGGGCTGAAAATAAGGCTTCTATATTAGACCAGCAAATGTCGCTAATGTTAATGGTATAGGGTTTTTTACAGTTTTTATTAATACAAAGTTTCACTGTTGGACCGGCGTAACTTGAATTGCTCATAAATATAAATGAGAGCAGGAGAGCGCTTATTATAACAAGTGAAATTACTGGCCTAATGGACATTAGCTGATGTCAGTGAGCAGTGATAGAGGGAATTTTTTGCCCTCAAGGTAATCATCAATGCAGCGTAACACCATGGGAGTGCGTAATTTATCAGGCTCTGCTATGAGCTCTTCACGTGTTAACCATAGTGTACGAATAATGCTGCTGTCGAGTGCTTGTGTTGCATCATGAGCGTCGCAACTGCCAACAAAAGCCACACGCAGAAAGCAACGATTTTTTCGGGTTTCATCCCAACGATAAATGCCACTGATATATTCGGGTGTAAATTGCCAAGCAGATTCTTCTTGGGTTTCTCTAATGACAGCATCAACCAAACTTTCACCCGGTTCGAGGTGCCCTGCAGGTTGATTGTAAACCGTTTTACCACTGGCGATTTCTTCAACGATTAAAAAACGATTGTCGCGTTCTATTACAGCAGCAACGGTTGCATGGGGTTTCCATACGTCGGTCATAGACAAGCTCCTTACAGGTATAGTTGTTAACGGCTTCTTTTATTTTTTATATATTTAATGATGTGTAATCGCCATAATAACCTAATTCCCGCAAATCCTGTAATGGCACTAAATAAACCCAGAACTAGGCAACCTAATAAAAAAGGTTGCCAAATAATGTGCATTTGTTGCGATATCCATTCGAAGGATGCTTCAAATTGAGTGGTGTGAGGCGGTATGCTTAATAACCAATTTCCCAATAAATATGCGGAATAAAACATGGGTGGAATGGTGATAGGGTTGGTAATCCAAACTAATGCTACAGAAATAGGTAAATTACACTTCAGTAAGATGGCAGCGGCGGCGGCAATGAGCATTTGTGATGGCAGGGGTATCCACATAACAAACAGGCCTACAAAAAATGCAATGGAAACAGATTTGCGATTCATATGCCATAAATTGGGCTCATGCAGCCACTTACCAAAAATTCGCAGTGATTTAGATTGGCTGATCTTATGGGGGTCAGGTAAGTGTTTCCGTAAAAATTGTTTTGGCATGATTGTGAATAGTTATAAGGTAAGATTTATGTTTAGTATAGCTTAAGTCTTATTTGTGTGGTATTTACTGACATTTGAATTTAACTGGATTAATATTTCAGAATAACGCCTCATAGTGTGGTTTTCTAACGCTAGCGCTACAGCTTCGGATTATACTAGTATAGCCCGTATAGCGCTATATAAATTATATCGGACCACCTTATAGTTAAAAGGAATTTTACTTGTGTCTAATGCATGTTTTTTATGGAATGAATCGGGTAAACCCCAACAATTAGCCTCGTTACCAGTGCTTGCATTGGCTTTATTGGCGGGGGTCTGTCTATTACAAATTCAACCCATTATTCAAATCGCGACTCAGCCCAGTTGGCTATTAGATCGACCATTTTACCCTATTTATCGCCAGGGTCCAATTTGGACTCATTCAGAAATACTTATGTTGTTACCTGTGTCTCTGTGGGCATTCTACAAGTTACCTCAGCTACGAATGATGTTAGCGTTATTGATGGGTTATTTATGGGCATTATTATTCGCACAAGTTATTTTGCAGCAACAATTGCCAGATGCATTTATAGGGCAAAATATTGTTTTGGAAGGTGTGATAGAAGGTTTACCGGAAATAAAAAATAAATCAGTACGGTTTGATTTTAAGGTTTTACGCTATCTGTCTGTGGGTAAAAATGCGGATAGTATTAGTCAGTCACTTGCTTCAACGCTGCCCACCCACATCAAATTGAGCTGGTATTACTATAAAGGGCGGGTGCGTACGGGGGAACATTGGCGGTTAAATGTGCGCATAAAATCACCGCATGGTATGCAAAATAAAGGGGGCTTTGATTATGAAAAGTGGTTATACCAACAGGGTATTCGTGCGACGGGATATGTACGTAAAAGCAAGCAAAATAAAGCCCTAGGAATGGTTGATAACGGTATTGATCGTTTACGTGAACATGTATTATCGGTTTTAACAAAATTGCCCAATGATACTTACAGCGGTTTACTGCAAGCATTAACGATTGGTCATAAATCGTCCATTAGTCAACAACAGTGGTCGGTATTAAGAAATACTGGAACCAGTCACTTAATGGCAATATCGGGCTTGCACATTGGTTTAGTGGCGGGTTTAGTTTTTTTGTTAACACAACGGTTGGTGCCAGCGCGCATTTGTCATTGGTTTAGTGCCACTCAAATTGCTGCGCTTGTCAGTCTATTTATGGCGGGTTTTTACAGTTTTATGGCTGGTTTCGGCATACCCACACAACGTGCTTTTATTATGTTGTTTGTGGTTATGTTGGCAGTTTTGAGTAAGCGGCCGGGCTTTAGTCCAGAAAATTTATCACTGGCATTAATTGCGGTGTTATTGATGAATCCGAATGCGGTTCTGTCTTTGGGGTTTTGGTTGTCTTTCAGCGCTGTAATCATGATTTCACTGATCTCTTCAGCAAGGATCAATTGTCCGCAATCCACTTTTATGGCGTGGTTACACGGGGTGAAAATTCAATGGTTAATTGCTCTGGGAATGATGCCATTGAGCGTGGTGCTATTTCAGCAGAGCTCAGTCATTTCACCTGTGGCCAATATGTTAGTGATTCCAATGATTGGTTTCATCATTGTTCCATTATTACTGCTGGCGAGCATTATTAGTTTTGTCTCGATTGAGGCTAGTGTGTGGATGTTTACACAAGTGAGTGAATTAATGTCTTGGTTATGGGTGCTATTGACTTGGCTTGCAAAATTCCCATTTGCCAGTTGGCAACATGTATCAGTCCCTATGCTGCAGAGTGGTTTGGTGATATTGGGTGTTGTTGTACTGCTTTTGCCCAGAGGTTTTCCTATGCGCTACTCCGGGTTGATACTTTGTTTGCCTCTATTGTTATATCAAACACCGAAGCCGAAACCAGGTGAATTCTGGGTTGATGTTATTGATGTGGGGCAGGGCTTGTCCGTATTGGTGCGAACCACGGATAAATCATTGCTGTATGATACTGGGGCTAAATTTAGTGAGCGGTTTGATATCGGGCGTCGTGTAGTGGTGCCTTATTTAAAGACGATGGGTTTACAACAGCTGAATCAATTAATTATTAGTCATGGAGATAATGATCATGCCGGTGGTGCGAATTCAATACTGGAAATGATAGCGGTACAAAATCTGTTAGTAGAGCCTCAGATGGTTGACAGAAAAAAGCGCTTTAATGGCTTAGCTAAAGCCTGCAAGAAAGGCTTGAACTGGCAGTGGAATGAGGTTTATTTTTCTATAATACATCCAGGAAAGGCATATAAAAAATCAAATAATCGAAGTTGTGTCATTAAAGTGTGGAATAAAGGCTATAGTTTATTATTACCCGGAGATATTGAAGCGCGAGCAGAAAACCAGTTGCTTCAATATAATGCGCACACGTTGCAATCGGATATATTACTGGTGCCGCACCATGGCAGTAATACGTCTTCATCCCGTGCCTGGCTTAAGAAGGTGGCACCACAGCTTGCAATTGTGTCAGCGGGTTATAAAAATAGATTTAAGCACCCGACAAAAAAGGTGTTAGCACGTTATAAAGGGTTGGGCATTCAGGTTTTAAACACCGCAAATTACGGTATGATTCAATTAAAAATACCTGCGAGTCTAAACAATGGGCCGATTGAATTTGATCTGCAGCGAAAAGTTAGCCTGCATTATTGGAATCATCGCCTTGATAACGTATTATATAAGTAGTGGCCTTTTCACGATATTGACAGTAAAGTAAAATATGAGTTTTTATGCTCATGATTATCTCGTGCCAAGGTCTTGAATACACCAACAATTTAAAGTGAGGCGACATACGTGTTTGAAATGGTCAAAGCCGGTGGGTGGCTAATGTTCCCTATCATTGCAGGATCAATCATTGCATTTGCAATTATTCTAGAACGCTTCTGGTCGTTACAAAAGAAAAAAATTATCCCTGAACATTTAGTGGCCAATATATGGCATTGGGTGAAAGAGGGGCAACTAGAACGGTCTAAAATTGAAGAAATTAGTCAACAGTCGGCATTAGGTAAAATTTTGGCAACCGGCTTAAATAACCGGCATATGGATAGAGACAGAATTAAAGAATCGATCGAAGAAGCAGGTCGGCAGGTGGTTCATGATATGGAACGTTTCTTAAACTCACTGGGTACTATTGCTTCAATTTCACCCCTGTTAGGCTTATTGGGCACCGTTATTGGTATGATTAAAGTGTTTAATGCCATTACCAGTGCGGGTGTAGGCAATGCGGCACCGCTTGCTGGAGGTATATCTCAAGCGTTAGTGACAACAGCAGCAGGCTTAACTGTGGCGATTATCGCACTTATTTTTCATCGTTATTTTCGTGGCAAGATAGATGAACTAGTAGTAAAAATGGAAGAAGAAGCCATAAAAATGGTAGATGTGTTACATAATAATAGAGATATGGCTTTACCGAAAAATGATTCAAGCAAGGAGGAGGCGCCTTGAATTTAAAGCCTGAACACAGAGAAGAAATTGATTTAAATTTGACACCGCTAATTGATGTGGTGTTCTTATTATTGATTTTTTTCATGGTATCTACTACATTTGAAAAAACGGCTAAGTTAAAGATTGATTTGCCAGAAGCATCAGCGAAAGTAACGTCATCTAATGATAAAAAAATTGTTGTGGGCATCGATACAAAAGGAAATTATTATGTTAACGACCGTCAATTGGTTAATACACAAGTCAAAACGTTAAAGTTAGCACTGCTTAAACTTTCAGGTAGCGATAAAACGATGCCAATAGTCTTGCGGGCAGATGCAAAAACACCTCATCAGGCGGTAGTAAGGGTTATGGATGCCGCATCTCAAATTGGTTTAACACGTCTATCTATATCAACATTAGAAGCTCGAGAGTCACCCTAACTTTATGTCCCAAGCATCTGAGCTGAAAAAATCAGAACACACCAGCATTAAAATTACTTATCGACGCTTATTGTCTTATACTTTTGAAAATAAAAAGGTATTTGCATTTTCTGTGTTTAGTATGGTTTTTGTCGCTTTATCACAACCCGCTTTTGCGGCGTTGATGGAGCCCATGCTGGATGGTGGCTTCATTAATAAAGACCCTGAAATCATTCAGTGGTTACCTTATGCCTTTGTCGGTGTATTTATTACCCGAGCCATTGCCGGGTTTGCAGCAGAGTATGGTATGGCTTGGATTGGCCGCAAAGTGATTCAAACGCTACGCGCAGAAATGTTTGAACGGCTTATTTTAATGCCCAATAAATATTTTGATAATACCTCAACGGGTGAAACGATTTCGCGTTTTATTTATGATGTAGAACAGCTGGCAACCGCATCAACCACAGCCGTTACCATTTTAATTAAAGACACATTAATGCTCTTAAGTTTAATTGTCTGGATGTTTTATTTAAGCCCAATGTTAGCTGCGGTTTTCATTATATTAACACCAATAATGGCGGCTATTGTGACGGTTGTTTCACGACGTTTTAGAGCTATTTCAAGACGTATACAATCTTCGATGGGCAGTATCACCCATGTGTTAGAAGAATCGGTACAGGGGCAACGTGTGGTTAAAATATTTGGTGGTCAAAAATATGAGCTGCAGCGATTTCATAAAAATAACAATAAAAACCGTCAACAAAATATGAAATTAATGGTGATGACATCATTAAGTACGTCTATTTTACAAGTGTTAACCGCATTTGCGTTGGCGGGTATTATTTATGTCGCCATTCAAGAAGGCTTAAAAGACAACCTGACCGCAGGTACTTTTACGGCTTATATAACGGCAGCAACGATGTTATTTGCGCCATTAAAACGCCTATCTAATATTAATGCGGTGATTCAAAAAGGTGTGGCTGCCGCAGAAAGTGTCTTTGCCTTTTTAGATATCGACCCGGAAAGGGATGAAGGTAAACATTGCGCTGAAAAAGTTAAGGGTGATTTATTATTTGAAAATGTACAGTTTTCTTATCAGCAAGTACCGGATAAAACACACAATGAAACGGTACTAAATGATATTAATCTGCATATAAAAGCGGGTGAGACTGTTGCTTTTGTGGGTCAGTCGGGTAGCGGTAAATCAACTTTAGTTAATTTAATTCCCCGGCTTTATAGTGGCTACCAAGGAAGTGTTTTATTAGATGGCGTGGATTTAAACGATTATAACATCACTAATTTACGTCAACATATTGCGTATGTGGGCCAGGAAGTTGTGTTGTTTAATGACACCATTGAACACAATATTACTTATGGACTTAATGATGATTCTGGCACACCATTAAGCGATACCGATTATTCAGAAAAGTTAAATAAAGCGGCGCATGCAGCACATGCAATGGAGTTTATTGAGAGACAAAATCAGGGTATGCAAACGTTAACCGGCGAAAAAGGCGTGCTACTCTCGGGTGGCCAACGGCAGCGCTTAGTCATTGCACGTGCTTTATATAAAAATGCACCGGTATTGATTTTAGACGAAGCTACATCTGCCTTAGATACCGAATCAGAGCGAATTATTCAAAGTGCATTAGATGCGCTCACGAAAAATCGTACAACGTTGGTTATTGCACATCGATTATCGACCATAGAAAATGCAGATAAAATCGTGGTGATGGATAAAGGAAGAATTGTAGAAATTGGCACTCATAAAGAACTGCTTGAAAAGGACGGGGCTTATAGTGCTTTGCACCGTATTCAATTCTCTGAACCGGATTTATCCGCAAGTTAGATGAAACGGTTAGACGCCTACTGGGAAAATGTTAATATCGTTTCTTTTTTACTGTTACCTTTGACAGGCTTATTCTGCTTCATCAGTTTGGTTCGAAAGTTTTTTTATCGTGTGGGTTTTTTTAAATCTTATAAATCACCTATACCGGTGATTATTGTAGGTAATATATCGGTTGGTGGAACGGGTAAGACGCCGCTGATTATTGCGCTGGTAAAACAATTGCAATCACGAGGTAGGAAACCGGCTGTTATTAGTCGGGGTTATGGTAGCGAAGCGTGTGTCTGGCCACAGCGGGTTAATGCGCAAACGCATGCAAAATTTGTGGGTGATGAACCACAACTCATTTTTAATCAAACGCAATGCCCTGTGGTTGTCGGCCCGAATAGAAAACACGATATCGAGCTACTTTTAGAAAAATTTGATTGTGACGTAGTGTTATCTGATGATGGATTACAACATTATGCGCTTCGGCGTGATATTGAAATTGCTGTTGTAGATAAGGTCAAGCGGTTTGGTAATGGGTTTTGTTTACCCTCAGGTCCTTTGCGAGAGGGTGCCGCGCGACTCTCGCAGGTTGATATGGTTTTGCTTAATGGCGCGACACCGCAAGAAATAGGGTTTAAAATAGCGCCATCTCAGTGCATATCGGTTGGCAAAACCAGTATTGAATCAGTGAATCTTGATTTTTTTTCGGGAAAAACCGTGCATGCCATTGCGGGTATTGGTCATCCAGAGCGCTTTTTCAACATGCTAGGTGAGTATAATATACAAGTAATACCTCATGCCTATGCTGATCATTATGACTATCACCCATCAGATATTAACTTTAATGATGACTTATGTGTGCTCATGACGGAGAAAGATGCGGTAAAATGTACGCAATTTGAATGTACGAATCATTGGTGTGTTCCCATTGACATAAAATTAACTACGTCAGCACAAGAACAACTGAATCAAATTTTTGATTCGTTAAACCCTATTTAAAAGAGAGCGATATGGATAAAAAACAAATAGATATGATTGCGTGCCCTGAGTGCCACGGTAAAGTGACTTATGATAAAGAGACCAAAGCGTTAATTTGTGAATCATGCCAATTGGCCTTTCCCGTACAAGATGGCATACCTGTTATGCTGATTGATGAAGCAAGAAAAATAGCATCATCCCGCTAGAAAGTATGTCAGAAAATATGCTCAGTTATCACATTGTTATACCGGCGAGATATGCATCCACACGTTTTCCGGGTAAACCGCTACAAGACATTAATGGAAAAACCATGTTGGAGCACGTATATCTTGTCGCGCAAAAATCCACTGCGAGCAGTATTGTTATTGCGACAGATGATCAGCGAATTAAACAGGTTGCTGAAACGTTTTGTGAGCAGGTAATAATGACCTCAGGCCAGCATCAGTCGGGTACCGATAGACTGGCTGAAGTGTGCCAAAAAAAACAATGGCATGAAAATGAAATTGTGGTTAATTTACAAGGTGATGAACCGTTAACGCCGCCTGAATTATTGTACCAGGTCGCCAATAACTTACATGAAAACGAACAGGCGGCTATTGCAACATTAACAACACCGTTAACACAGGCGAGTGAAATAGACGACCCCAATATTGTTAAGGTAGTCTCTGATATTAATGGATTCGCACTTTATTTTAGTCGTGCCACTATTCCCTATCAACGTGATGTGAGTGTCTCGGCTAATATTAATTATTATCAAAGACATTTGGGTATTTATGCGTATCGCGTTGGTTTTTTAAATGCTTATACTCACATGCCACAATCTGAAATTGAAATAACCGAAAAGCTTGAACAACTGCGCGCGTTATATCACGGTTATAAAATTCATACACAGCAGGCAGAAAAATTACCCGGACCGGGAATTGATACACCTGAAGATCTAGATAAACTTAATTCTTTAATGGCTTTATAAATAAATGAAAAACATCAGTACATTTTTTGTCACTTGCTCAAAAGGGCTTGAAGACTTACTGCTCAAAGAGCTTAATCAGTTAGCAATAGACACCGCAGAACAGGCTTACTCAGGTGTTAGTTTTAATGGCACATTAGAGCAAGCCTATAAAGTTTGTCTATGGTCACGTTTGGCAAGTCGGGTCTTTTTGAAATTAAAAACCTTTGAGGCAGAAACAGATGATGCGTTATATCACGGGTTACAAACCATAAATTGGCCTCAACATATTGATATGGATGGCACGTTGGCGGTTAGTTGCACGCTTAATCAATCGACAATAACCAATTCACACTATGCATCTTTGAAAACCAAAGATGCCATCGTGGATCAATTCAATGATTTGTATGAAACGCGACCCTCGGTTGATAGAGAAGAACCTGATGTGCGTATAAATGTACACATTGACCATGATCAAGCGGATATCAGCATCGATTTAGCGGGTGCGCCCTTACATAGACGAGGTTACAGAATATCGAATGTGCAAGCGCCGTTAAAAGAAAATTTGGCTGCGGCAATTTTAGTGAGAAGTGGCTGGCTATCTGGAAAAGCGGATCAGTCGCAGCATTTATTAGACCCTATGTGTGGCTCAGGTACTTTCTTAATTGAAGCCGCAATGATGAGCTTGAATATCGCGCCGGGTTTAAGGCGTAGCTATTATGGTTTTTTAAATTGGAAGGGGCATGATGCCGAATGTTGGAAAAACATTTTAAGTGAAGCTAAGAAATCCGTTAAATCTATTGCAGATATCCATCAAACATTTACGGGGTATGATTCAGATAAATACTCCATTGCAACCGCTAGACAAAATGTTCATTCGGCGGGATTGCAAGACCTGATATCATTAGAACAACAAGATTTTTCACAAAGTTGTGAAATCATTAAAGAACAACCCATACAACAAGGCATGGTTATTGTTAACCCGCCCTATGGTGAGCGCTTGGGTGAAAAACAAGAGCTGGCACACCTATACTCGGAAATGGGTGACGCTTGGCGTGATCATTTTCCCGATTGGAAAATTGCTTTATTTACCGCTAATGATGAGCTGATAAAGCATATTGGTTTACGTGCCCATAGAACTAACAGCTTTTTTAACGGCGCCATAAAATGTAAGTTGTTGCAATATCAAATACGACCGGCATTATCAGAAGAACAAAAACAACTCAAAGATGAAAAATATACGCAACAACGTTCGGCTATTCTTAATCGCTTAAAGAAAAATGCGAAACATATTGGACGTTGGGCGAGAAAAAACAATATCGAAGCTTATCGGCTGTATTCAGCAGATTTACCTGAATATGCGGCTGCTATTGATGTGTATGGTGACTGGGTGCATGTGCAAGAGTATCAAGCACCATCGAGCATTGAAATCAATAAAGCCAAGCAACGTTTTGAACTGTTAGTTGATGTTATTCCAGAAGTGCTGAATAGTGATAAGCAAAAAATTATTGTTAAAACACGGCGCCAGCAAAAAGGCTTGTCGCAATATGAACGGCAGGCGAATGCGCATCATGAGTTTAAGGTTGAAGAAAATGGCCTTCAATTTCATGTGAATTTAAATGATTATCTTGATACGGGGCTTTTTTTGGATCATCGAGATACCCGACAATATGTTCATAATTTAATAAAAAAGCAAGTATCTATAAAAGATTCAGCGTTAAATAATCATTTCTTGAATTTATTTGCGTATACCTCGTCTTTTTCAGTTTATGCGGCGGCTGCGGGTGCGCATACGACCAGTGTGGATATGTCGAATACTTATATACGATGGTCTGAACGCAATTTTAATAGCAATAACCTATCAGGTGATGAGCATCAGTTTATTAAAGCCGATTGTTTAAAGTGGCTGGTTGTCGCTAATCGTAATAATGAAAAATATCAATGGATATTTATTGATCCGCCGACCTTTTCTAATTCTAAATCAATGGAAGATTTATTTGATGTTCAAAAAGACCATGTAGTGTTGATTGAATCTGCTATGTTATTACTAGAAAAGGGAGGCCAGCTTATTTTTTCAAATAACTTTAAACGCTTTAAACTGGATAAGATAATCACTGAAAAATTTGAGGTGGAAAATATTACCTCGTCCACTATTCCAGAGGATTTTAAGCGTACCCCTAAAATTCATCATTGTTTTATCATAAAACATTAGGTATTAATATGATTCTGGTGGCTTGGACGCTAAAACTCCAACAAATGATGCCACTATTTTGAGTTAGAAATTTAAAGCGAGAAACGAAAAGAGCAGCCAAAATGCCGCTCTTTTAGATGTGATAAAAGCGAGTACTATTTATTGCAATATCACTTCCGATTCGTTAGCTGGGCTTAGCAACGTATTGATTAACTGGTCTTCAAGTTCAATTCGTGTCGCTAGCTCTTCGCCTAAAGTGGATAATTTCTGAGGCAATTCGGTTTTTAATTCGGTGGTAAATTTATTGCCGCCATCGTATATGTCATTAAATTCAACCGCAAGAAGTGTGGTTTTTTCAATGCGGGGATATATGGCGTTAGCCAGTGTTATAATGTCACAGCGTCTTTCTTTTCCTTCTGAAATCCGGCTATAGAGTTCAAAATGTCCGGTTGCAATGTAGTCTATGAGTAACTGACAAAATTCTTGTAGAATGTCGGTATCTATTTCATTGGCAGGAGGAGGGGTGTTGCCGTCACAACCGGCTAAGCTGCAATAGAGTGTTAGTACTTCATTGCGTTCGGTGATGAGTTGCTTTATTTCTTTTTGTGTTCTCGCACGGCGGTCTGCTTCAGGCTGGATATCGACAGAGTCATTCATGCTGGGTCCCCTACAGTCTAGTTGATTACAATTATTGAAGCATTTACTTCTTTAGTTTTTATAATTACTTATTAAAGCACAGAATATATAAAAGCACAGAAAAAAATGAACTTTTCTTGTGGTATTCAACACGAAAAAGATCAAAGGTTCATTTTTTACTTTGTTTGGGGAAGTTTGGTGTGTAATATAAATAGTTTGCAATCTCACTATTTTATAATTTAGTTATAATCAAATGATACAGTGCCACCATTATTTTTGAATAAATATTCAATAAGTATTGATAGAGGTTATTCTCAATGTTTACCCGCAAGAAGCAATTTTCCATACCGACAGCAGAGCAGGCATTACCCGGTAGAGATGTCGCGATGCAAGTGCCAGATACTCATTTTGTTAACGGCAATACACTAATTTCTCCATTTCCAGAAAATTGCTCGAAAGCTATGTTTGGTCTAGGTTGTTTTTGGGGGGCTGAAAAATGTTTTTGGAAACAACTGGGCGTGTATACAACTGCGGTGGGGTACGCAGCAGGGTCAACTAAAAATCCGACATATCATGAGGTATGTAGTGGCATGACAGGGCATAATGAAGTGGTTTTGGTTGTTTTTGATGAAACGATTTGTAGTTACGAAAAATTAGTGAAATTATTTTTTGAAAGTCATAACCCAACACAAGGTATGCAACAGGGTAATGATAAAGGCACTCAATATCGTTCGGGCATTTATTGTTTTTCATCTGAGCAAAAACAAATAGCGGAATCCCTAAAAGAATCGTATCAGAAAAAGCTATCTAATCATGATATGATAGCAATTACAACCGAAATCATTGATGTGAATGTATTTTATTACGCTGAAGATTATCACCAGCAATATTTAGCGAAAAATCCAAATGGTTATTGTGGTTTAGGCGGGACTGGTGTCGAATTTGATAAAAACTAGAAAAATAGGCGAGTTACCTATGTGATAAAAATCAGTGATATTGAATATTACTTGAATTTTGGATTGATCTTCTTCTTATTTTTTCAAATTTTTATGGTTAAATGAAGAAGAAAGGTATCTATAGTCACTGAAACTTTTTTATCTTGTTGATTATGAAATGCTGTATAGAAAAGATACAATTTATCCCTTATAGTTGTCAAAATTTATAATAATAAGGTAGCAACAGAGATGTCACATATCGTAATAATGGGTGCAGGTGTAGGAGGATTACCTTGCGCTTATGAAATGAAAGAAGCATTAGCCGATCAACATGATATAACGTTAATAGACCCCCGGGATAGTTTTGAATTCACACCATCGAACCCTTGGGTGGCTGTTGGTTGGCGTAACCGGTCTGATATTACTGTACCACTTCGTTCGCCACTCTCAAATAAAGGCATAAAGTTTATTCAGGATTCGGTTAAGGAGATAGATGCGAGCAATAATAAGCTTAACCTAGAAGGGGGTGATGTCGTTGAGTATGATTATCTAGTAATTGCGACAGGACCACGATTGGCGTTTGAAGAAGTGCCAGGCTCAGGCCCTGATGGCTTTACTACTTCTATATGCACAACGGGGCATGCTGAAAATGGATTGATTGATTATGAAAAATTAGTCGAAAACCCGGGGCCTGTTATTGTTGGCGCCATGCCATTTGCCAGTTGTTTTGGCCCTGCCTATGAGTTTGCTTTTATTCTCGATACGGCGTTACGTAGAAAAGGTGTGCGTAATAACGTTCCTATTACATTTGTGACTTCTGAACCGTATATTGGGCATTTGGGGTTAGGTGGCGTCGGCGACTCTAAAGGCATGCTAGAAAGCGAAATGCGCAGCCGCCATGTTAAATTCATTACCAATGCCAGAACCACAAAAGTGGAAGATGGCACCATGTTTGTTGAAGAACTGAATGAGCAGGGAGAAGTGATTAAAGAACATGAATTACCCTTTGTTTATAATATGATGTTACCTGCATTTAAAGGCGTTGATGCGGTAGTTAATGTTGAAGGCCTATGTAACCCTCGCGGCTTTGTCATGATTGATGAACATCAGCGAAACCCGACATATAAAAATATTTATTCTGCAGGAGTTTGTGTGGCCATTCCTCCGGTTGAGCCGACTCCTGTGCCTACTGGCGCGCCTAAAACAGGATATATGATTGAATCTATGGCAAGCGCTATCGTAAAGAATATTAAGAGTGAAATAGAAGGCGCATTGCCTGATGCGACTGCCACATGGAATGCCATTTGTTTAGCCGATATGGGCGATACGGGGGCTGCTTTCGTTGCATTGCCACAAATTCCACCGCGTAATGTCACTTGGTTTAAAAAAGGTAAGTGGGTGCATTTGGCAAAAATAGCATTTGAAAAATATTTCATTAGAAAGATGCGAAAAGGGAAAACAGATTCTATTTATGAAACGTTTTTACTCGGTAAATTGGGCATTAAAAAACTTAATTAATATCTCAATAATGTAATATTGAGGGGGTATACCCATATTTCGTATGGGTATACTAAAAAATCTTAAAAATAAAACATTTATGTGAAAGGCGTTTAACCTAGATCAAATATTAGCATTTAATAATGCTGTAATATTCTTGGGGTATATTTTTATACTGTTTTGTTCAAGAGGTTTCACAATACATGCGTTCGTTATTTTTAATATCATTTTTGTCACTTTTTATTAACCAATTATCTTATGCCAATGAAACGATGCTTTTGCGTTTACACGGTTCGAATACAATAGGGGTTAAATTGGGGCCTGAACTAGTTAAATCATGGCTCTTAAGTGAAGGTTATAAGGATATTAAAAGTCATCAACTCAAAGATGAGGAAAGGGTAATATCAGCTATAAATAAATTTGGAGATAAAAAACTGGTTCAGATTTACTCACATGGTTCAAGTTCCGCTTTTACCGCACTTAAAAAAGGTGCTGCCGATATTGGCATGTCATCAAGGCCTATTAAAGGTTTAGAAAAAAATATGCTGGGTAATTTTGGCGATATGACACGGGCAGCAACAGAGTATGTTATAGGCTTGGACGGCGTTGCAGTGATAGTTAGTAAAAAAAATTCTATTCAGCAACTCACCCAAAAAACGATTAAAAAAATATTTACCGGTGAAATAACGCACTGGAAACAAATTAATAAAAAATATAAAGGTAAAATACAGGTTTATGCGCGTAATAATAAATCAGGGACATATGATACATTTAAATCATTAGTTCTTGGAAGTCACTTGCCATTGATTAAAAGTGCTAAACGATATGTTTCGAATGATAAGTTATCTAATGATGTTGCGAAAGACTTATTGGGTATCGGCTTTATAGGGTTGCCCTATATAAATGATTCAAAAGCACTGGCTATTGTTGAAAAAGGTATTGCTCCAAAACCTCCACAATCATTTGACGTGGCGACTGAAGATTATGCGCTTTCCAGACGTTTGTACATGTATGCACCGAATATGGAAAGTAATAAAAATATTCAATCATTCATTGAATATTCGTTATCAATTATAGGGCAAAATGTTGTGGAAAAATCTGGCTTTATATCACAAAATCCTCATTCACAAATGGTAGAGCTGCATCCTGATTTTCCAAAAGAATACTTGGATTTTACCCATAAAAGTGAACGACTCTCAATGAATTTTCGATTCCAAAAAGGAACAACCAGCCTTGATAATAAAGCGATGCGTGACATTAAACGTTTAGTTGATTATATCGCCAAGCCAGAAAATAAATCAAAAAAAGTGATGTTGTTTGGTTTCTCAGAGTCAAGTGAAGCAATGCCTGTTTTTGCATTGGATTTATCGATCTATCGTGTAGATTGGGTGTCAACTTTATTAAGTAAAAATGGAATTGATTCTATCAGGGTGAGAGGATATGGTGATGTGATACCGGTTGCGTCAAATGAAAATTCTGGTGGAAGACATAAAAATAGGCGTGTTGAGGTATGGGTGCAATAATTTTTTATCTTTCTAAGACTGTCTTATTGCTAAAACAATTTGGTTACGAAGTGTTTTTATCGGGCCTAATCGAGTTTCATCTGAAACCGATATGGGTGCGATAGAATCAATGTATATTAAGCCTATGGGGATATTTTTTACCATGATGGGATAAACTAATAACGATTTTTTTGCGAATTTTTTTCGATACCACTCGGGTAATAAATTTTTTGAATCTACAGACTTAGTATCTTCTATAATCAAATCTTTTGCTTGTTTGAGAGACATGTTGAAAATGTCATTGCCCCCGTTAGGCAAATTAAAACGATTGATAATTTCTTCAATGTTAGGGCCAAAACCAAAGCGAGCACTAATGGATGTGCGGCCTTTGTTGATAAAACAAAACATGATTCTATGGAAGTTAAAGCTGATGAAAATTGTTTCCAGTACCATGACTAAAATATCGTTTAAGGGTGCGCCTTCTAAAATAGAATCGGTTATTTCTTGAATAGCATCTATAATTTGGCCTTGATTTTCAAGTATGTAGGAATTCAAGGGTGGTTCAATTTTTTCTGATGTATTTTCAACTTCACCTTTCTCAGAAGGTACCCATTTATGGGCCTTTTTAAAAATTGAACTTTGACTTAAATCTAAATTAACTAACTGAGCATATTTTTCCATTTCACTTAAAGAATTAGATAATATTTCCTCCATTTGTGAACATGAAATATCCATGCTATTGCTATAACGAGAAGCGAGGGACTCAAAGTTTTGTTGCCGCTCATGCACACTTGATGTCTCAATTAAATCACAATATTCATTTGAAAAACCAGATACATGTTTAAGCAAATCGGTTTGACTTAAGGGTTTTTTTAATTCTCCTGCTGGCAAGGTATGCATACTGTCTATCAATTGATTGGGGAGTTGCCATGATTCACCCACTGCAATGCCTATTTCTTCAAAGCTAACGCCTAAAACAGATTCAGCGGCAGCTTGCTCCTTCATATTTTTTTGCTTTACCATATCAAATATAATTTCTGATTCTTCTGGAAAATAATAAATAGATAAGAGCTTTCCTAATTGATGAAACATTGAGCAAACATAAGCCTCTTCTTGGTCTTTTATGTTCATTCTTTCGGCAACGCCTTTGGCCATGCTGCCGCTGATCATGGAGCCAATGCAGGCTTCTTTAAGGCTTTCAGCTTGATTTTTGTCTTTCAGGTGGTCAAGCAACATTAAACCCAGTGCTGCATTTCTAACTTCTTCAAAACCTAAAATGACAACTGCTCTCGAAATCGTGCTAATGCGTCCACCGTATTGCCCATAGGACGGCGAATTTACCAAGCGTAATAATTTACTGGATAATGAATAATCCTTTAGAATGGCGTTAGATAAAATATTAGCAGATGTGTCCCCCGCTGCTTTGGCTTTTTGGCTAATTTCAATCACTTGATGTGACATGGTGGGAAAATCTTTTTTATGCTCCATGCGACGTAATAAAAATTCTAACGTACTATTGATATCACCAGCTTTTTGATTGTTTTGTGTATTGTTTTCAGTTTCGGGTGCAATACGCCGTAAATGTTTTTTTAAATCTTGACGCATATCGAGTGCATCGGCGTAACGTTCTTCTGGGTTTTTAGTGAGGGCTTTTTGAATGATTTCTTTTATGGCAGTATCGCAATCTATAGGGTAGCTGACTTCTTCATTTACAATTTTATTAATAATGGCAAATTTATTATCAGCACTAATTGCTTGCTTGCCATTTAGCATTTCATATAACACTAAACCCAGTGAAAATAAATCTGAAGCTGCAGTAATTTTTTCATTGTTACACTGTTCGGGTGACATGTATTTAAATGTGCCCCAAATGCCTTCATCTGACCTTTGTCCTAATAATGTTGCAATTCCAAAATCCATTAAATAAGGTTTGTCTTGTGTGGTAATAATAATGTTTGATGGGTTTAAATCACGATGAACCACACCTCGTTTATGGGCGTAAGCAATGGCATTCAATAAGGGGGATAATAAATTAATACAGGCTTTGGATGATAGTTTACCTTTACTAATTAAATGCTCTTTTAAGGATTGTCCATCGATGTATTCAAAGATTAAATAAGGCGTGCCTAGGTGCTCATCCATCTCATAAAGTGGAATAATATTGGGATGTTGCAATTTAGCAATGGTGCGTGCTTCAGTTAAAAATTGTTTTTTTATTTTAGGCGTGCTTTTTTCAAGTTGAATGGTTTTTATTGCCACATTGCGTTCAAGTTGGCTGTCTGATGCAAGGTATACAACGCCTTGTGAGCCTTTGCCTAATTGCTTAATTATTTTAAAGCGACCAATGTAGTCAGGTAATACTGAGTTGAGAATTGCCATATCGTTTTTTTAATCTGTTTATAAAAGAATAGCTTAGAATGGTTGGAATGCAAGATTGGAGGGTATTAGAGGGAGGGTATTTTAAACTATTCAAAAATATTTGGCGTGCTTTGTGCCTCAGCACACCAAATGATAACAATCAATTACTTCAAAGGCTTATATTTAATTCGGTGCGGATTCGTTGCTTCCTCACCCAGACGGTTTTTACGGTCTTCTTCGTAGTCTGAGTAGTTGCCTTCAAACCAGGTGACCTGTGAATTACCCTCAAAAGCCAGAATGTGAGTGGCAATTCGGTCTAAAAACCATCTGTCGTGAGATATAACAACCGCGCAACCGGGAAAATTGAGTATGGCTTCTTCTAGTGAGCGCAAGGTTTCTACGTCTAAATCGTTGGTAGGCTCATCTAGCAGTAACAGGTTGCCACCTTTTTTCATTAGCTTGGCGAGGTGTACTCGATTACGCTCACCACCGGATAAATTTTTAATATTCTTTTGCTGATCTTCGCCTTTAAAATTAAAGTGACTGACATAAGCGCGAGAGGAGGTGGTGTAACGACCCACCTCGATATTATCTAGGCCATCTGAAATTTCCTGCCAAACGGAATTGTCTCCATTCAGCGAGTCACGGCTTTGATCGACATAAGCGATTTCTACCGATTCACCAATTTTGAACTCACCAGTGCTGGGTTGTTCTAGTCCGGTAATCATATTGAACAGCGTGGACTTACCCGCCCCATTGGGGCCGATGATGCCGACAATTCCGCCTTTAGGCAGGCTGAAATTAACATTTTCATATAACAATCGATCACCAAAACTTTTGCTGATATTGATGGCTTCTACTACAGAGTCTCCGAGCCGAGGGCCGGGGGGAATATAGAGTGAGCGGGTTTCGCTGCGTTTTTGAAAATCATCCGATTGTAATTCTTCAAAACGGGCCAGGCGGGCTTTACTTTTAGCATGGCGGCCTTTGGCATTTGAGCGCACCCATTCTAATTCGGCTTTAATGGTTTTTTGGCGCCCGGCCTCTTTTTTCTCTTCACGTTCTAACCGCGCATTTTTTTGCTCAAGCCAGGAAGAATAGTTGCCTTCCCAAGGGATGCCTTGGCCCCGGTCGAGCTCGAGTATCCAACCAGCGACGTTGTCGAGGAAGTAGCGGTCATGGGTAACCGCCACAACAGTACCGCTAAAGGAGCCTAAAAAGCGCTCCAGCCATGCCACAGATTCTGCATCGAGATGGTTGGTAGGTTCATCTAAGATTAGCATGTCAGGCGATGAGAGTAACAGGCGGCAAAGTGCGACACGGCGGCGTTCACCCCCAGAAAGCTTGCTTACATCGGCATCCCACGGCGGTAAGCGAAGTGCATCGGCAGCAATTTCTAGCTTGTGGTCTAAATTATGGGCATCTGCGGCCTGCAATATGTTTTCCAGTTTAGCCTGTTCTGTGG
>UOFF01000060.1_pt1 | contig 28444 bp, 24 predicted proteins | sample 1990091 | NCBI WGS metagenome assembly UOFF01 (sample SAMEA4728526, study PRJEB27164) | hydrothermal vent metagenome | biome: marine basaltic hydrothermal vent biome; feature: marine hydrothermal vent; material: mineral | place: Pacific Ocean | collected 2011-06-14/2011-07-23 | depth 1741 m | reverse complement strand
TGAAAAAATAGCCGCACTAGGATTAAGGGTAAAGCGGGGCGGGTGTTACCATGGGCTTAGTCTGAACGTGGATATCGATTTGGCTGACTTTGCTAGAATAAACCCTTGTGGATATCCCGGATTACAGGTGACGAGCCTTAAAAAATTAGGGTTATCCATGAATATGCAACAAGCTACTTGGAAATTAATGAGTGAGCTATGTGTGCAGTTAAATATATTGAACATTAGTGAACAAAGGTCATGAGTAAATCAAAAATAGTTGCGGGTGTAAAACAAACGGCTGAAGAAAAAGTTGCCCGAATTCCCATAAAGATTGAGAAAACGGAAAAAATACTACGCAAGCCAGAATGGATTCGAGCCAAAGCGCCGACGCACCCTAATGTAAAACGTTTAAAAAATATACTGCGTGAACAAAAATTATTTACCGTGTGTGAAGAAGCTTCCTGCCCTAATTTAGGGGAGTGTTTTGGTCATGGTACCGCAACCTTCATGATTATGGGTGAAATTTGTACGCGTCGTTGCCCTTTTTGTGATGTCGGTCATGGGCGCCCCTTGCCATTAGATACCGATGAACCACAAAAAATGGCTGAGACTATACAGGCCATGGCTTTAAAATATGTGGTCATCACTTCTGTTGATAGAGATGATTTACGTGATGGTGGCGCCGCGCATTTTGTCGAATGTATAGAAAAAATACGCGCCTTAAATTCACAAATAAAAATAGAAGTGTTAGTGCCAGATTTTCGGGGCCGAGTAGAGATGGCAATGAAAAAACTGATCATTGCACCACCCGACGTATTTAATCACAATTTAGAAACCGTGCCGCGATTATACAAAGAAGCACGACCCGGTGCAGACTACCAAGGATCGCTTGATTTATTAAAAACGTTTGGTGAAACCTGTAAAAATGTGCCAACAAAATCAGGTTTAATGTTAGGTTTGGGTGAAGAAAAAGAAGAAGTGTTAGCCGTATTAAAAAATTTACGTGCACATGGCGTAAACATGCTAACCCTTGGGCAATACCTTCAGCCGACATTACATCACTTGCCGGTAAAACGTTTCGTTACCCCTAACGAGTTTGCTGAATACAAAACCATTGCTGAAGCAATGGGTTTTGAGCAAGTGGCGAGTGGGCCTATGGTTAGATCTTCTTACCATGCTGATTTACAAGCAGCGGGTGAATTTAATTAATCGTATAATAATACGTGAGTAAAAGGAAAAACGATGTCAGATGATGCAAAAAAGAAAATTATTCAGCAGGGTTTTGATACAGTTGCCGCAGGATATGATCACCCGTCGTTAGCTTTTTTTCCACAAACAGCAAAAAGCATGATGGATTTTCTAAATATTCAATCGAATGATCTTATGCTTGATGTGTGTACAGGTACTGGGGTGGTTGCACTTGCTGCGGCACCATTGCTGTCTCAAGGGAGTGTTACGGGTATAGACCTCTCCACTGGAATGTTGAAGCAGGCACAAAAAAAAGCGGCCGAATTAAAGTTAAGCAATACACATTTCCAACAAATGGATTTAGATGTGCTTGATTTTCCTAATGAAAAATTTGATGTGGCTTGCAGTAGTTTTGGGTTGTTTTTTCTTGAAGATATGACACAGGCGCTTAACAATATTTTGCGTGTGGTTAAGCCTAATGGAAAAATTGCGATTAGCACATTTACGGGTGATGCCTTTTTACCTATGTCAAACATGTTTTTACAATGCTATGAATCGTTTGAAAAAGAAATACCCGGTGGTTTATCCTGGAAACGATTGTCGACCCATGAACTGATACGAGAGCAATTTTCAGCAGTAGGAATAAGCAATGTTGAGATACATCATGTACCGTTGGGTTATCAAATGACAGATGCTAATATGTGGTGGGATGTAGTATGGAATGCAGGTTATCGTGCATTATTAAATCAATTAAGTGAACGTCAACAAGTTGAATTTAAAGAAAAACACATGGCAGAAATAACACAGCTCGTTGGCAACGAAGGTGTTTGGTTTAATACAGAAGTGTTGATAGCCATTGCTCAAAAATAATGAGTGTTTAACCTAGAAAAATCAGTTGAGCACACTTTAGGATGCTCAACTGATTATTCTAGGTTTAAGAATTGACGTAAAGGTGAATTAAATGACAGCTCAAGTTGATGAATTAAATAAAACATTTGGTTTTTCGGATAAAAATAACCTGCTCATTTTTAAAAATGGGGATGGTGATATCCCCGTTGTTGAAATTCAAAATAAATTTTCAAGTGCACGTATTAGTTTGCAAGGTGCAAATCTGCTGAGTTTTGTTGTTAATAAAAAGGGCAAGCTGATATGGCTTTCTGAAGATGCTGTTTTTGCCAAAGGAAAATCAGTTCGAGGCGGCATTCCTATTTGTTGGCCTTGGTTTGGCGCGCATAAAAAACAGGCGTCTTTTCCTGCACATGGTTTTGCACGCACGGCATTATGGGCAGTCAGCTCAACAGAGCAATTATCATCAGGTGAAACAAAAATTATTTTCAACCTAAAGACTGATACGTTAGATGAAAAAATAAAAATGATGTGGCCAATACCCACAACGGTAGAATATACATTAACCATTGGTGCAATACTACGTCTTGAGCTGACAACCACGAATAATGGACAAAAAGATATTATCATTGGCGAAGCATTACATACCTATTTTAATGTGAATGATATTCATAAAACACAGATAAGTGGTTTAGATAAAACAGAATATTTAGATAAGCCAGATAATTATAAGCGTAAACAGCAAAATGGAAATATTACGATTAACGAAGAAGTAGATCGTGTTTATATAGATACTGCGAGCGAAGTTGTTATTCGTCATGGTGTGAAAAAAATAATTATTAAAAAACAAGAGAGTTTGTCCACTATTGTATGGAATCCTTGGAAGGCAGTGGCAAATAAAATGGATGATTTAGGGAAAGATGGATACGTAAATATGCTGTGTGTTGAATCTGGAAATGTTTCTGAAAATATGGTGGTTATAAAGCCAGGAAAGCATCATACTTTGAAAGTTTCTTATGAGTTAGCTTCATAATTTACTTTATTTATAATTTCGGTTGCTATCGCGCTGAATAATATTGTTTATGTGGGTGGTTTTTTACTACAAAAAGAATGGCTAAGAGGCTGTCCAAAAATGAAAAATTGACTGTGGAAAAACCATTTTTGTCATATTTTACGTACGCGATATTGGCGGCCTTTTATTTTTCCATTTGACAGTATAGTCAGCGCCTGATTAGTGCATTTATTTTCTACTGCAACATAAGACAGGGTATCAAAAATATCTATTTTTCCAATATGTTTACTGCTAAGTGAGGTGTTTTTGGTTAACGCCCCTAATATGTCACCCGCACGTATTTTGTTTTTTCGACCTGCGTAAATATGTATCGTGTTCATGGGTGGCTTTAATTGTTGACTGTCCCAGTTGTTAGGTGAGTTTAATGTTGTTGCACTTACCGTGTTTACTGTGTTTTTTTGATAGTCTTCTATCGCATTAAGCTTGGGGGTTTCTGAAGGTGTGAACAAGCTTAATGCCAAACCTTCATTTCCTGCGCGGCCCGTTCTACCGATTCGATGAATGTGTATTTCAGGGTCGTTAGATAATTCATAATTAATTACTGCTTGTAAGTCTTTAATATCTAAACCTCGTGCGGCGACATCTGTGGCAATTAAAATTGAACTGCTCTTATTGGAAAATTGCACTAATTTTTGATCGCGTTCTTTTTGCTCCAAATCGCCATGCAGTGCCACGGCATGAAAGCCTTGCTCCCAGAGCTCTTCAGCCAGATCTTTGCATTGCTGCTTACGGTTACAGAAAATAACGCTGGATTGCGGTGCGTAATGCTGAAGCAGTAATATGAGTGTTTGGGTTCGTGTGTTTTTTTCTATTTCATAAAAAATTTGTTTTATTTTGTTTTCATCATGTAGCGATTCTACTTTTATTTCAATGGGAGAATTTTGAATGGTTTTGCTAATTTTATTAATTTGTTGAGGAAAAGTAGCAGAAAATAAAAGTGTTTGGCGCGAGTCAGGTGTACCTTCTATAATACGTAAAATATCATCAGAAAAACCCATGTCTAACATTCTATCGGCTTCATCTAAGACGAGGGTGGTTAAATTGTTTAAATTTAATGTGTTTTTTTGTAGGTGTTTTAAAATTCTTCCAGGTGTCCCTACAACAATATGCGGATGATGTTCAAGTGAGGCATATTGTGGGACAATGGGTGTACCACCACATAAAGTAGAAATTTTTATGTTGCCAATAGCACGGGCGAGACGACGTAGTTCTTTGCCGACCTGGTCTGCCAATTCACGTGTAGGGCATAAAACTAATGATTGGGTTAAATAATTTTGTGGGTCGAGTTTAACCAGTAAGCCAATACCAAAAGCAGCCGTTTTACCACTGCCGGTTTTTGCTTGTGCTCTTATATCTTCACCGGCCAATATTTTAGGAATGCTCTCACATTGTATCTCTGTCATTTCTTTGTAATTAAGTGAATTAAGATTGGCTAAAAAATCATTGGATAATTTGAGTGATGAGAATGCGGGCATAATTTGGTATTCTACAGTTTAGGTGTAAATTGAATAGGTCTGTAAATTTTCAGGTTTGATTAAGGTGTTGTTAATTAAAAGTGCGATTGTTATCGCACTTTTAATTTCTAGAGAAGACCTTAAGCTTGTTTTTTGGCTTTACTCGTGTCTTGGCTATTTAAATAATCTTCATAACTACCACGAAAATCTACAATACCTTCAGGGGTTAGTTCAAGAATTCTTGTAGCCAATGAAGAAACGAATTCACGGTCATGGCTCACAAATATTAAGGTGCCAGGATAGTTATCTAAAGCTAAATTAAGCGCTTCAATGGATTCCATATCCAGGTGATTGGTCGGTTCATCAAGGAGTAACACATTATTATTTTGCAACATGAGTTTGCCAAATAACATGCGGCCTTGTTCACCACCTGAAATTACTTTCACCGATTTATGTATGTCGTCTTGTGAAAATAATAAGCGTCCTAAGGTGCCACGAATGACTTGTTCATCATCTTTTTCTTGGCCCCATTGTGCCATCCAGTCGATGAGGGTGTTATCTTTTTCAAAATCAGACGAGTGATCTTGTGCATAATAACCCAGTTGAGTATTTTCAGACCATTTTATCTTGCCGGCAGAAACATCCAAATCGCCATGCAAACATCTTAATAAAGAGGTTTTACCGATACCGTTAGGCCCAATAATTGCGATGCGTTCACCCACTTCCATCATCAGGTTGAAGTCTTTAAATAACGTTTTATCAAATGTTTTTTCTAAGCTTTCTACTTCTAAAGCTAAGCGATGTAACTTTTTATCTTGTTGAAAACTAATAAAGGGGCTCTTACGACTAGACGGTTTAACTTCATCGAGTTTTATTTTATCAATTTGCTTAGCGCGAGATGTCGCCTGTTTTGACTTTGAAGCATTGGCCGAAAATCGACTAACAAAGGCCTTAAGCTCAGCAACTTGGGCAGATTTTTTTGCATTATTGGCTAATAAGGTTTCTTGTACTTGAGTGGCCGCCATCATGTATTCATCATAATTACCTGGGTACATGCGGATTTCACAATAATCTAAATCGGCCATATGTGTGCAGACACTGTTTAAAAAATGACGGTCATGAGAGATAATAACCATGGTGCAGTTACGTGCATTTAATACGCCTTCCAACCAACGAATGGTGTTAATGTCCAGATGGTTAGTCGGTTCGTCAAGCAACATAATGTCAGGTTCAGAAAATAAGACCTGTGCGAGTAATACGCGTAATTTCCAACCAGAGGCTACCTCAGTCATAGGGCTATAGTGTTGTTCTACAGGAATACCTACGCCAATCAATAATTCACCCGCACGGGCCTCAGCAGTGTAACCATCTATTTCTGCAAACTCAGCTTCTAAATCACCGGCGCGTAAGCCGTCTGCTTCAGTCATTTCCGGGTTTGCATAAATAGCATCTTTTTCTGACTTAATGGCCCACAATGCTTCATGCCCCATCAGTACGGTATCAATAACACTAAATTCTTCGTAAGCAAATTGATCTTGTTTTAATTTACCGATGCGCTCATGTGGGTCTTTAGAAACATTGCCGGCAGTGGGTTCAAGATCATTGCCTAATATTTTCATGAAGGTTGATTTTCCACAACCGTTAGCACCGATTAGACCGTAACGATTGCCATCGTTAAATTTAACCGAGACGTTTTCGAAAAGTGGCTTAGCGCCAAATTGCATGGTGATATTTGCAGTCGTTAACAATGTCTTATTCCTGAAGTGTAATGTTTTTTAAATTGGCGCCTATAATTGGCGTTTATACTATAGGCAACAGCCAAGATAGTTAATTAGGTCGCTTCATTCCTATGCCGCCTTTTTAGGGGAGCGGCGTTTTTGATTGCCTGAGCGCTGTTGATTTCCAGCAGGTCGTCTTCTTTGCTGTTTGTTGCGCCCATTTTGAATGGGTTCAGCTTTGATCGATGGATCAGGGGTGAAGCCGTCTATGGTTACTTGCGGTATATCACGTTGCATTAAACGCTCAATGTCTTTAAGTAATTTATGTTCATCTATACACACCAGCGACATAGCTTCGCCTTCATTGCCAGCACGCCCTGTGCGGCCAATGCGATGCACATAGTCTTCAGCAACATTGGGTAACTCATAGTTTACAACATGGGGTAGTTGATTAATATCAATGCCCCGCGCAGCAATATCAGTTGCTACAAGTACCCGTATGCGACCTGATTTAAAATCGGCCAATGCCTTGGTACGCGCACTTTGGCTTTTGTTTCCATGAATAGCGGCAGACTGAATGCCATCGTTGGTTAATTGTTCGGCTAACCGGTTGGCGCCGTGTTTTGTGCGATTAAAAACTAATACTTGTTGCCAATTATTTGAACCAATTAAATAAGATAGTAATTCGCGTTTTCGGCCTTTGTCAACCGGGTGCACTACTTGGGTTACGGTTTCAACGGCGGTGTTTAAGCGTGCGACTTCAATTAATGTGGGGGATTTAAGCAATCCGCTAGCGAGTTTTTTAATATCATTAGAAAACGTGGCTGAGAATAGTAAGGTTTGTTTTTGTTTAGGTACACGGGCTAGCACTTTGCGAATATCGTGAATAAATCCCATATCTAGCATACGATCGGCTTCGTCAAGCACTAAAATTTCAAGTTTTGAGAGATCAACGGTATTTTGGCTCATGTGGTCAAGTAAACGACCCGGTGTGGCAACTAATACATCAATGCCATTACGTAATTTTTTTATTTGTGGGTTAATGCTGACACCACCAAATATCACGGTAGATTTTAATGGTAGGTGCTTGCCATACACTTCTACACTTTCAGCGACCTGAGCGGCTAATTCACGTGTGGGTGTTAATACTAGTGCACGAATGGATTTGCCTTTCTGGTGTTTGCCAGAGGCCATTAAATTATGCAACAAAGGGAGGGTGAAACCCGCGGTTTTACCTGTACCGGTTTGTGCGCCTCCCATGATATCTTTGCCTTCCATAATAGGCGGGATAGCTTGTTGTTGTATAGGTGAGGGAGTGGTATAGCCTTTTTCAGATACAGCACGGAGTATTTCAGCCCTAAGGCCAAGGTTTTCAAATGACATATTTCGATGTTCTCCAGAACATAGATTTGGAATCTACCCATCCATGACAGGGTTTTTAACCTGTTATGGGACGGTCTAGGCGGAAACGGTTGGTTTGTTTCGAGCTAATCGTGAGGTTGACTGCTTTGAATACAGGCGCAGACCGAGGTGCGCCAGAAATTGATGGCGCATTATACATAAAATTCTAATATAGTTAAATAAAAGACGTGAACATATAAGAACCTTTCATCAAATAAATGTTTTTGAGGCATGGAATATCTAGATAATGGGGGATGATGCTTGATTTTAACCTGTTAAAGCACAGATAATGTGGGCATGAAAATTATTACAAAATTACAAACTCTCTCTCAAAGCACGGGATATTGGATGAGCTACGCTATAGGTGGCTTGTTACTATTGGCGGTCGCGTTATTTTATCAGCATGGTTTAGATGAATTACCCTGTGTGGTTTGCATACAAATTCGCTTATGGATCACATGGTTAGTAATAACGGCTTTTATTGGGTTTTTAGTGAAACGAAAACGTGGGCTCAATATGATTATGCAATTGAGCTTAATTATGGGTACGTTAGGCTTTATTGAACGCAGTTATTTATTACTTGGCACGGAAAAGGGTTTTATATTTGGTGGTTGTGGTTTTGATACAGGGCTACCCGCATGGTTTGCCATTGAGCAATGGATGCCCTGGATATACAAAGTAGAAACATCGTGCGGTTACACACCAGAGCTTGTTTTGGGAGTGACCATGGCAGAGTCGTTGATGGTGTTGTCTGTAGGTTTAATGATTGTGAGTGCGATAGTGGGGGTAGCCACATTTTTCAATAAAAAATCGTAACTATTCAGCTCATCGCTTAGACCCCGCCATTTTGGCCAAAAGATGGAACGAGTCGGAAATGGACGCATATCAGTTAGTCTGCATTCCCACGGAGAACCGTGGGAACTAGAGAATCAAGTCGTTAGCACTTAACTTAATGGCAGTGACGCAAAGCGTAGGAACGAGATAAATTTGAAGCGAATAGTCAGCTTATTTAATGAAAATTTGGACAAAAGCTGACCAAAATGGATTTTTCGCAGTAGATTCCTCCTAGCTGGCAACATTTTCATGATGTGGTGCAAGAATTAGCAGAAGAGATTGTGCGTGTTCAGCCGCTTTTGAGCCTAAATCGGTTAAATAACCACCATCTATTGTTGTCACCAGTCCTTTGTAATATAGCCTTTCAACGGCATTAATTTGTTCTTCATTTGCGTTAGAATGAATTTTTAAGCCTTGCTGCGTGTTGTCTGCACTGTATGTAATTAAAATATCGAGTTCTGCTATTTGGTCTTTAGTGTAATGCATTTAACTACCTTATTTATTGGCAACGACTCAGTTCACCTCCATAATTCGTCATTTTGGCGTTAGGAGATGGACATATGTATATATGCTAACATTTCCTGCTTTAAACTGATGAATTTTGGAGGCAACCTGAGCAGTTACGGTTCATTTTTTAAACTATTCGAGCTATTTAATAATATGTTGAATAGTTATATTTTTTTGTTATGTTAGGGCGCAAGAATGGAGCTTGGATGTTATTGCACTGAAATTCTAATCAATTAAGGTAGCATGTAAGGGCAGGTTATTACACTAGGGTTTTTTCCCTTTGTTATTGTTATTCGTTAAAACTTATAACGCTTTGGGTATAGTGTACCCCTAAGTTGAAACATAAGGCTAAGCTATGTTTTTAGCCATTTGATAAAATACACTAGGTTAATGGGTTCAACGTAGGGTTAAGAGAGACATAATGCTTCAAATATCAAATAATATAGCTCTAGCAGACAACGAAATAATATTGTCTGCTATTCGTGCTCAGGGGGCTGGTGGGCAAAATGTGAATAAAGTTGCCAGCGCTATTCATTTGCGATTTGATATTGGGGCGTCATCACTACCCGAATTTTATAAAGACAGACTTTTAGGCTTAAATGATAATCGTATCACTAAAGACGGTATTATCATAATAAAAGCACAACGATTTAGAACACAAGAAAAAAATCGTGATGATGCGCTTATGCGATTACAAATACTCATTAAAAGCATATCAATTGTTAATCGAAAACGTGTCGCCACCAAGCCAACGCGTGCGGCCAAATCACGCCGCACCGATCATAAAACCCAACGAGGTAAGACAAAGCAATTACGCAGTAAAGTGAGAAATGTTGATACGGGTTAATCTCAAGTAACAATTCCGTTTATTTTAAAATGCGGTGAATGGCTATAATTTTATCGTTACTATACCCGAAATTACACCTAAATTGATAACGTTTCGGGTATATAGTTACTTTATAATAAAAAATTAACATCAATAGGATGATAAATATCGGCTGCCTTAATAAGCGAGTGTGCAGTCAGTTCTACTACGCCATAAACCTCAGTTGATGTGTTGTAATCATTTTTAATTTTATTTAATAATAAATCAAAATCACCATCGCCTGAAAGCAATATTACCGTATCAACATATTTTGTAGATTCTAAAACATCAATGGTAATGCCAACATCCCAGTCACCTTTGGCAGAGCCATCATGGCGCTGAATAAAAGGCTTAAGTTTCACTTCAAAGCCAATATGTTTAAGCGCATCCTGAAATTTTATTTGTCCGTCGTCGCCTCGGTGCGTAGCATAAGCCGTGGCGGCGACAATTTTACCTTGAGCGCTAATATGCTGCCAAAAATTTCGATAATTAAATTGTCGTCCAAATGTATCGCGAGTTGTGTAGTAGATGTTTTGTACATCAACAAAAATGGCTATTTTATTCACTTTACCTAGGCCGTTATTTAAAATTATTAGTCACTATTCTGGAGTTAAGCTTAACAGTTATTGTTGTTTTTTGTACTATACCCGAAGCGTTATTTAAAATATTAAGCTGAATCGTTACAATTGTTATAGCTTTCTTTTTCCAATTGAAATTAAGCCAATAATACCACTTATTAATAAAAAGAAAGCCGGGGGTAGTGGTACTGGCTTTATTTGCCAGCCAATATCATTGAGGGCAGCGAAATCCAGTTCGGTAAAGTCTTGTCGTGTGCCATTAACATTGCTGGGATCCATTGCGGTTTCTTGTGAATTCAAAAGCGTACCCTCTTGCCAATGTGCACCGTTGGCGTCTAGGCTAATGTTTCCACCAAATAAGTTATTTGAGGCGGCTCCGGTAAAATTTCCATTATTGTCAATTAAATTAGCCCAGGCATCGGATGTGCCAATACCAAATATATGCCCTAATTCATGGAGTGCTACGGAATAAAAGTCAGTGCCTATGAAACTTTCAATAGTACTGGTGTCATTATCAAAAAACCAGGTGTTCGTTTCATCAAAACTGATGCTTCCACCCCAGGGGGCAAAATCGGTGGCGTTAGTGCCAGTGGTGGCGCCTAATTGGCCACGTTGGGTGATATTGCTGAAAAAATCTCTTGAGCCACCAGCACTGAAACCACCAGGCCCACCTAAGCCTACGGTGTTTCCGCTAAAGGTTTGTGAGCCGACAAATATGGTTAATGTGTCAGCGGTGATAGAGGCATTATTTTGTTGTATTTGGCCCGTACCATCTGGCAATTTAATTGTAGGGTTAAACTGATTTGATCCACTGCTGGTGATGGCGCTAAGGTTGTCTTTGAGGCGAGAGGTAATCCGGTTAGCAGCGGAACCTAATATATCACGGCGTGTGGTATCGTTAAAAAAACCGTTGCTATCAAGGCTGTAATCAAAATTTATTGTTATGGCTAAAGCGGTTTGAGAGCTGATTGTGAGTGCTGTGCTTAAAATGAGGATTGTAAATTTATTTATCATTAAATACGTCCATTGTTATTTTATTTGGAATTTAGGACTACATATAAATCGATGATACTAATCATTACAATTCAAGCAATAAACAAGCCATGTGATAAAAAATTAATATTTACAATAAGATACATAAAAACATGGTTTTAAATTTGATTAAAGTGTAATTTATTCCGGCATATTTATTGAATTTATGGAGTGACTAATTGATTGTTTAGGTTAAGCCAGTTTTTTTTCTGTTGTAATAACTTGAATTTAAGTGCATCGGCTTTTTCTTTTAACTTATCTAAATCATAGTTGTTTAATACCGTGTTTTTTTTGGCTTCCAGCCATTGTTTTCTTGCTTGTGTAAAAGCATTAATGTTTTCGATGAAAATATCATATTCATCGTGTAATCGCAGTATTAACGTTTCAGCATGATGCTTTCCAGATAAGTGTAATAGCGTTTTTTTTAGCAGCATTTTAGCATGTGCTGTTTCAATGTGTTCCAAAGGTGTGCGATAAAGTTTTTGGGTTAAGCCCATTAAGCTCAAGCTGCGAATTAACCATTTTGTTGGGTCATATTGCCACCAGTGGACCGCATTTCTATAATCACGTTGAAAACTGTGATGGTAATTATGGTAACCCTCGCCAAACGTGAGCAATGCAATGATGGGGTTATCTTTGGAAGAATTTTTATCTGAGTAAGGTTGGCGTCCCCAAATATGGGCCAGAGAATTAATAAAAAAAGTAAAATGATGTGAAATAAATAATCGCGCGACGCCAGCTAATAGCATCATGCCAATAATGTCGCCATGCCAAATACCCAGTAAAGTAGGAATGCCAAAGTTGATTGTTAAAACGAGCGTGATGTAATGCTTATGTTGAAACATTACAATAGGGTCTTTTTTGAGGTCTTTACAGTTTTCAAAGTTGGTATTGGGGTTTAGATTATAATTGCGTATCATCCAGCCCATATGTGAATACCAGAATCCGCGTTTAGCTGAATAAGGGTCTTTGTGGTTGTTATCAACGTGAGTGTGATGAATGCGATGGTCTGATGCCCAATGCAAAATGGTGTTTTGTACAGCATATGTTCCGCCAATAGCAAAAAACAAGCGTATTAGCCAGTGAGCTTGGTAAGCGCGATGACTCCATAAACGGTGGTATCCGGCGGTGATAGACATTTCGCAAAATACTACGCCTACAATCATGGCGAAAAATTGCCAGCCGTCAAACCCTTGCGTTATTGCGTAATAGGGAATGCCGAGCAATGTGATGATTGCGCTAAGGCTAAACACACTCAGGGGTAACCAATTTATGGAGGGTTTGCTTGGGTTTGTTTTTTGCATAATAAATATAAGGTTAAATTATTTAGAGTACAACTGTACGCTTAATTTTTTGTTAAGTATAGCTAATCAAATGATTATGTTTTAATAAAGCATACATACGTTAGTTTGGGTGTTGATTTGTGATAGTATTCGCGTTTAATGGTGGCATTGTCAAGCGGCTAATATAGGGCGAAAATATGAAAGCTAACCGCACACAGCAAAAAGAAAAGACACGTAGAGCCATTATTGATGCGGCATTTCATTTATTGAGTGAGGAGCGAAGCTATTCAAGCTTAAGTTTGCGTGAAGTAACCCGTGAGGCCGGCATTGCGCCTACGTCATTTTATCGTCATTTTGAAGACATGGAAGAACTGGGTTTAACGCTGGTCGATGAAGGGGGGGTGGCTTTACGTCAATTGATGCGTAAGGCCCGTCAGCGAATTCGAGATAAAGGCTTAGTGATAAATATTTCAGTAGAAACCTTCATGGAATTTATTCATAAAAGCCCCCATGTTTTTCGCCTCTTATTGCGGGAGCGTTCAGGGGCTTCACGTGCCTTTCGAAAAGCGGTTTCCCGTGAGTTGCAGTATTTTGTGGTAGAACTTGCGGATTATATCCAACAAACACAGGGATATCCCGCAGCGTCTGCAAAAATACAGGCAGAAGCGATGGTTATTTTAGTATTTAATGCGGGTGCTGAAGCGTTAGACAGTAATCTTGCGGAGCGTAAATTATTGACAGAAAAAGCAATTATACAATTGCGTTTTGTGGCAAAAGGGGCCGATGAATTACTGAAAAAAACATAAGATCAGAATCTGTTTTTAGAAATGCCTTTATTTTTGAATGTTGCATTGGAGCGCTGAATAGGGAAATATTCTGATGGTTTATTGCCCAAATATATTTAAAGGCGAAAGCAAGCTATATCATGACTTATTTTAAGGTTTTTGAGGATATTATGTTGAAGCAATATTATTTTAGAATTAATGGTTTGGATTTAGAAAGTGATGTGTTGAAAATTAAAAAAGTACTTCATACTGAACAGAGGGTTGAGGTGTTAGAGATTGATTTAGATACAGGGATGGCGGTGATAAAAAGCGATGTTTCAGGTGGTGCTATTACAGCAATGATTGATGCTGCTGGGTATAATGCTATATTAATACCCGAGTGAGAATATATAATACATCTATTAATTAGTTTTAATTATTCGCGCATAAATATTATTTATTGCCGAGCGTTTCCGTTGGTCGTTTTTTATGCAACTTTTGCCGATATACAATGCCTATAGAGTTAATAGCTGAGATTAATGACTATACTTGGGTTTATAAAGTCAGTTGAATGTCGAGTAATGGAGTTTCTTATGTGTAGTTCACCGAAAGGCGGAAGTACAAAACCTTTATTAAGTGCTAGTGTGGATAGTATGTCTGGCGGTATGTCGTCTTCTGAATATAGTGATATGGTCTTACGCGCCAATGAATCGTATGAACGTCGTCAAGAAGAACTAATTGAATATAGAAAGACCCATATAAAAAAATTATCGATTTCACAAAAAAAACAATCTGAGATTTCTTTTTTTGAAAAAATAAAGGTTCTTTTTGGTCAAATGATCAGAAATGAGTCATTAGAAAGCAAAAAGAGAGATTTTTTTTAAAAATGATGCAAAACAAGCTCATTTTAGTAGTTTATTCCGTTGACTAAGGTTTAAACGGGTATATACTTCACATAGCTAGAAAGTGCCGTTAATACTTATGCACACCACATTTCGAAGTTCCAAGTGTAGTACTCCGTCCTGTTCTCATATGTAAACACTTCCAGCACAACCGCTCCAGAACTTTTTTGTAATGGAGCACTTAATACTTTTGAAAAAATAGGATAGAAAATATGTCTACAACTACTGGTACCGTTAAATGGTTCAATGAATCTAAAGGTTTTGGTTTTATCGAACAGGAAAATGGTCCTGATGTATTTGCACATTTCAGTGCAATTCAGGGTTCAGGCTTTAAAACGTTGACTGAAGGGCAAAAAGTTGAGTTCACTGTAACTCAAGGCCAAAAAGGTCCTCAAGCTGAGAACATTGTAGCAGTTTAATAGTTGCTTTTGGTGTACCTCGCAGCAATGCTTGGTTAAAAAGAGGCAGAGTCGCAAGACTCTGCTTTTTTTGTGCATTTGATTCGTATTTATAAATAAATGCAATGATAGAATAAGATTTATTTATGTGAGATAGGTAAATAATAGCGCCTAAGAGCTTTAACCTAGAAAGATCACGGTGTGCTTATTATGGGTCTGAGTGCCTCAATCGATGAAATTAAAGAACAAGGTAGCCTATAGTCTTATTTTAAAATGTAAGTAATGATGCAATATTTTATCTTTCGTTTAAAAAGCAATATTAACTCTACTTAACTACTCTGTATGTTATGCGCAAGCCGTGTTTAGGTTCTCTTTTTTTACCTCATTAAGGGTGTGCTTAATGATTTCGCTAATTAAATCGATATCTTCGAGCGTAAAATCTATCGGTAGCCTTAGGTCGCAAGCATAATCGATAATACTTGCTGTTTGGGTGCAGGTCGGTGCTTGTTCAAATGAATACTGCCAGTTACGGAAATCTCGAGCATTTTGGTTTCTGCCAAAAATTTGAATGGCTACGCCATTGCTCTTAGCTTTTGTGGTAAAGCTTAATAGCTCGGCTTCATTGAAGTTAACCAGGTTAAATTGCAGGCTGTCCCCCAAGTTTTCTGTATTATCTATGGGGCTGGGTATATTAATATGCATATTGGAAGATAAATGTAAAATGATGCGCTGATATTTTTCTTTGTAAGAAGCAATGCGTTCATCGATTAATGCAATTTGTGGGCGCAAGATCGCGGCAGTTAGGTTGTTCATACGCAAGCTAAAGTTTGGTACATCAAATTTTATTTTTTCAAATAGGGCGTCGTCCATGGGGCGTGCTAGATGTTTTTTATATAATCCTTCATAAGATCCTACGGCAAGAATGCAATAAGCGGCCAATGCTGCGTCATTGGTTGCAATGAATCCACCTTCTCCTGCATTTAATATTTTATGGCTTTGGGTGCTATAGCAGGCTATTTCACAATGGTGACCAACGAATTGGTGGGTTTCTTTTTTATCATTAGTCCAGCGTTTACCCAGTCCATGGGCGCAGTCTTCAATAAGTCTAATATTGTGTTTATCGCAAAGGGCTTTAATTTTGTCGAGTTGTGCAATATGGCCACGCATATGAGACAAGATAAAAATGTTAACGTTTGGATTTGCCGCTATTTGTGTTTCAAAATGGGTTAAGTCTATGATGTATTGCGAGTTGCATTCGATGTATATAGGGGTGGCATTGGCATGGATAATACTGCTGGGAACGGCGGTAAAGGTGAAGGCGTTAGTAAATACGCCTTCACCCGGTTGTATATCCATGGCTTTAAGGGCGACAAACATTGCACTGCCACAAGAATTTACTCCAATCACATATTTATGTCCGGTGTATTGAGCAAATGCATGTTCTAGTTTGGATGCTTCGCTGTCATCAGTGCTGTGTCCATACCGATACAGCATGCCGTGTTGCATTTGTGAAATTGCGCTATTGATTGATTGAGTGGGTATAGGGTTAGGTGTGTCGAAACTTTTGGTAAATTTTTTTTTGCGCATTGTTCTGCAAGGTATCGAATATTGCGCGATATCTTAACATGAATTTATAGCAGTATAAAATACCCTATAAAATTTTGTGTGCGGGTTAAAATATTAAGTTATATATCCGAAACGTTATGAATTTAGGTGTGAAATTTTTGTTTTTTTTCCTGGCGCGGTGAAATGACGATGAATAGCGGGTTATTGTGAGAAATTTCAATAAAGTCAGGGGAAATATAACCGAAATTACACCTAAATTCATAACGTTTTGGGTATAGCCGACGATTAAGAGCAAGGATGTCATCGTTGCGACGTAATGACTGCCCATTAACTTCGCACTCACATCCATGTGATGGGCGTTTTCCTGTTGACAACGCAAAATTAAGTGAGTTAATCGCTTAAGGTGTTACCCTGTTTTTTTTGCTGATTTACGCTTACCAATATTTTTCTTATCTCTTTTTCGGACTTTTGCTTTTTTCTTATCGGATTTTTCGGTTTTTTTACTTTGGCCTTTAACTAGACGCGAAATGTTAAGTTGTTGGCCTGATACCCATACTTTTTTCAGGTCATTAAATACGTTTTTCGGCATGCCATCTGGTAGGTCAACCAGGCTATAATCATCATAAATTTTTATATGGCCAATATTTTTACTGTCTAAACCGGCCTCATTGGCAATAGCGCCCACAATATTTCCCGGTTTAACATCATGATTATTACCCACTTCTATGCGAAAGCTTGCCATGTCTTCTGCGGGCGGACGGTCTCTATTGGATGAGCGATCACGATCATGGCCTTTATCGGATGTGTTTCGACTACGCTCACGTTCTCTGCGAGAAGGTTTTCTGTCGTCTGAGCGGCTACTGTTATCTTTCCAGCTTTTATCCATTTTTTTCTGCGGTTTGTTTTGTAGCAGAAAAGGTGATTCACCTTGCAATAAATGGGCTAACGCAGCTGCAATATCTAATGCTGGTATATCTTTTTCTTGTTGATATGACTCAAGCATTTTATAAAATAGATCATGTTTCTGGGTCTCGATTGTTTCGGTGATGCGTTGCTTAAATTTGTCGATACGTTGTTCGTTAATTAACGCGGCAGAGGGCAGTTCCATCATCTCGATGCTTTTGTTGGTGGCTCTTTCTATCGCCTGTAGCAAGCGTTTTTCACGAGGTGCGACAAATAATATGGCATCACCTTTTCTGCCAGCACGTCCGGTGCGGCCAATTCGGTGAATGTAAGATTCAGTATCGTGAGGAATATCATAGTTAATAACATGGCTTATGCGTTGAACGTCTAAGCCGCGTGCTGCAACATCGGTAGCCACTAAAATATCCAGTTTGCCGCTTTTTAAATTTTTAATAGCACGTTCGCGATGGCTTTGTTGAATATCTCCGTTGATAGCAGTGGCAGCATAGCCTCGAGCTTCGAGTTTATCGGCCAGTTCTACGGTTGAGTTTTTGGTGCGCACGAAAATAATCATTGCATCAAACGCTTCGGCTTCTAAAATGCGCGTTAATGCATCAAGCTTGTTAGTGCCCGAAACAACCCAAAAACGTTGATGAATGGTGGCCGCCGTTGCCGTTTTAACTTTTATCGTGACTTGTTCAGGATTGGTTAAATATTTGGTCGCAATACGGCGAATTTGCTGGGGCATGGTGGCCGAAAATAAGGCAATTTGTCGAGTGGGTGGTGTTTGTTCCAGTACCCATTCCACATCATCAATAAATCCCATGCGCAGCATTTCATCGGCTTCATCAAGTACCAGTGCTGTTAGGTTATCCAGCTTTAAGGTGCCTCGGCGCATATGGTCCATGACCCGACCCGGTGTGCCCACTATAACGTGTACGCCGCGTTTTAACGCACTGATTTGACCACGAAAATCTTGGCCGCCGTATACGGGCAATACATGAAAACCCTTTAAGTGTTTGGCGTACTTTTGAAATGCTTCGGCCACCTGAATGGCCAGTTCGCGGGTCGGCGCCAAGACTAATACTTGGGGGTCTTTTTGTTTTAAATCGAGATTAGACAATATAGGCAACGCAAATGCTGCGGTTTTACCCGTGCCGGTTTGTGCCTGACCGATAATGTCGCGTCTATCTAGTAATAAGGGGATACTTTCTTCTTGAATAGCGGAAGGTGTCTCATAACCGAGAGCATCTAATGCTGTTAAGAGGTTTTTATTGAGTGCAAATTGGCTGAATGTGCTTGCCGTGTCAGAAGTCATGGGTATTGCCTGTAGTGATATTGAGTATTCTGGCCGATCAAGGACGCAAAAGCCGCGTAGTTTAACCGTTTAGACAAATTCATGCATTGCTTATTTATAGACCATTAGTCTGAAAGGTTTGGACAACCCGTAATAAGGGGCTGGTTAGGGTATGTTCTAAAATAAATTAATCTGTTTTTTTATGATGTTATCCATGGAGTCACCTAAAACGCTAAGAATGCTATCAGCGATTGGGGTGAGTTGTTTATCAATATAATGCGTATAATCTAATTTTGATGATTGGCATTCCAGCGTTTCCGGGCCATTGAGGGTTATCACATACTCAATCCAGCCCTTATGTTGATAGCGTGACGGATTGCCTTGGGTTTTAAAAAGGTTTTCCGCATTGATAGCCGCACGTGCATGAGGAGGAATGTTTTTTTGATAATGTGAGAGTGTTTGTCGTAGGCGTTTTCGGTAAACCAGTTGTTGATCAAAATTTCCATTACTCAGTTGTTTGACGCTTGCGCGAATAAAATCAGCATAAGGTTCATGATTAAAAATTTTTGTATACAATGTGAGCTGGAAGTTTCTGGCTAATAAGGTCCAATCGGTACGTACATTTTCCAGGCCCTTAAAGATGATTTCATCCTTCCCCGATTGTTTAATCACACCGGCATAACGTTTCTTACTGCCTTTATCAGAGCCGCGAACTGTGGGCATAAAAAATCGATGAAAATGTGTTTCATACTCCATTTCAAGATAAGACTGAATTCCTAATTCCTGACTTAATTGCTGCTCCCAATAACAGTTTATCAAATCAATTAACTGCGCGCCTATTTTGTCAGCTTGCTCATCACTTAGTTTTTTATTTAATGCGACAAACACGGAATCGGTATCACCATAAATCACTTCATATCCTTGTTGTGTTATGAGAGTGACCGATTGTTTGATGATGTCATGGCTGCGTTTGGTAATTGAGCTAGTTAAACGTGCATCATGAATGCGGCAGCCAGGTGTGCCCAACACGCCATAAAATGAATTCATAATGATTTTTATGGCTTGGGAAAGCGCTTTGTTTTTTTCTTGTTTAGCCCTGTCTCTTGCCGTCCATAGATCGGCAATAATATCCGGTAAAATATGCTCTTTTTTTGAAAAAATGGCACCGTCATAACCAGGAATGGTTTGATCAGAGGATTGTTTTTTTGCTGCAATTCGCCCATAAGGGTCAACTTTAAATGTGCGAATAATACTGGGATACAGACTTTTATAATCGAGCACTAAGACACTGTCATATAAACCGGGTTTTGAATTCATTACATAACCACCGGGCGCTGTATTGCCATTGCTATAGTCGCCAATATTCGGTGCAACAAAACCTTTACGGTGCAGGCGCGGAAGGTATAAATTATCAAATGCGGCGACAGAACCTCCTACGCGATCCATTTCTAATCCAGTTAGGCGAGCACGTTCAATTGCAAAATGTATTAATTCTGTTTTTTCAAAAATATCTAAAACTAATTGGCAATCTTCTAAATTATATTTAGCCAGAGAAATTTTGTCGTGATAAAACTGGCGCTTAATTTCTTTCGCTTTATATAAAGGGTCATGGTTGTCGTTGTGCTGAATTAACTTACTTCGATTTAATAAAATATTGGATACATTTTCCAGTGAAAAGCTGGGAAACTGCCATGTGGCGCTTTTTAATGTGTCGATACCATCTAACACTACGCGCCCTGGAATATGTAAAAAATAATGATTGTTTTCACTATGATGTTGGCGCCATTTAATACGTGAATGGTTGCGCCCTAAGGGTAATGATATTTTTAAGGAATCTGCTTTTTTTTGTAAAAAACGAAAATCAAAATTGATCACATTCCAACCAATAAAAACATCAGGATCCAAGGTATCAACCTGTGTTATAAATGCGCTTAATAATTGGCGTTCGTTGGAAAAAAAAGTGATATCTATGTCTTTGTTAGAGGTTTCGTTATCACCAATCATCAATACGTGTTTTTTATGGTTACAAATCATGGCAATTGAAAATAATTCATGAGTATCGTAAGCCGTTTCTATATCTAATGACATTAAGACTAAGTTTGGTACATAGTCAGTGGTTTTTATGGGTGGGTCGAATAGCGACGCGGCGTTATCAGGATTATGAATCTCTACAGGTCCGGTAATGAAACGCTCCGATAAATAGCGATCGATTGGGCGAATATCGGTTTCAAATGTGGCGATGTTATTCAGGTGTAATTGATCCCGAAGGGTATAGAAAAATTTTAACGAATGGCAATATATAGCTGACATTGGTAGGTATTGAAAATCTTTTAGCGTAATTGATTTGATTTCAAAATTGCTGTTTAAAGACAGTGATTGAATTTTATTAACATCCGATTGATGAACAAAAAACACCATTTTTTGGGTATTAATCAGTGTGTGAATCGGGCCATTTTTAGCACTAAACCAGAGCTCTAGCTGTATACCATTATGGGTGTCATACGCTTGGCGTGTCAGTAAAAAAGCTTTAGTCATGGTGAGATCAGTGGGTTATCTAATGTGTGGCAGTGAATAATGTCATGTTATTGCAATATTTTAATTCAGCTCGACTATTATCTACAGAGAATATTGGATTAGGAGCGCGATAAAGTGAAAATTAGTCCCTACTTAAAAATTTTGGCCGAAAAAGATGGTTCAGACCTCTATTTATCAACCGGGGCTCTACCCAGTGCCAAATTTAATGGTGTTATGACGCCTTTGTCTAAAAAAGCGGCTCCGCCAGGATGGGTGAAATCTTTGGCATTGGAAATTATGTCAGAGGAGCAGCAGGAAGAATTTGAGCATAAACCTGAAATGAATTTGGCTATTTCAGAGCAAGGTGTAGGGCGTTTCCGGGTAAATATATTTAAACAGCGCAATGAAGTATCTATGGTTATTCGGTATATTAATGCGCAAATTCCTAATATTAACGATCTTGGGTTACCTGCCGTATTGCAGGAAGTTATCATGGCAAAGCGCGGTATTATTTTGTTTGTGGGCGGTACAGGATCAGGTAAGTCAACTTCACTGGCGGCATTAATTGATCATCGTAATACGCACAGCAAGGGACATATTATTACTATTGAAGACCCTATCGAGTATGTGCATCAACACAAAGGTTGCATTATAAATCAGCGGGAAGTTGGGGTAGATACCGATAGCTTTGAAGATGCACTTAAAAATACGCTACGTCAGGCACCGGATGTTATTTTAATTGGTGAGGTGCGTGACAGAGAGACCATGGAGCATGCACTGGCATTTGCAGAAACGGGGCATTTAGCCATTTCAACTTTGCATGCGAATAATGCTAATCAAGCCTTAGACCGCATTATTAACTTTTTTCCTGAAGAACGTCATGCGCAACTATTGCAGGATTTGTCATTAAATTTACGTGCATTTGTGTCACAGCGATTAATTCCAACGGTAGATAAGAAACGCTGCGCGGCAATAGAAATATTATTAAATTCTCCCCGAGTGGAAGAGCTTATTAAGCGAGGAGATGTGTCTGAAATTAAAGAAGTTATGGAGAAGTCTGAGCGTATAGGCATGTGTACATTTGATAGTGCGCTATTAGCACTATATCGAAAAGGTAAAATTTCGATGGATGAGGCACTAAAAAATGCAGATTCCGAGAATAATTTGCGCTTAAAAATTGAATTAGGTGGTGATGTGTCTGAAAAACCAATGAAGGAAGAGGATGCATTCGGAGGGCTGTCGTTAATGGAGAAAGAAGTACCGAAAGAGGATACAGGAGCCGGGGCGACTGAAAACGGGCTAGCGTTAGATTCATCAGAGCTAGATGAGCTTCCTGAGTTGGACGAGAGCAAAACGTCAAAAAAAAATGTAAAACGATCTGCTTGATACTGTTATTCAATGCCTTTACTGTGGCGAAAATATTAGCGTGCTGACTGATGATTGTGGCAAAGAGCAGCAGTATATACTCGAAGCGTTATGAATTTAGGTGTGATTTTCGCCTTGACGTTGTTGAAACCCCTCTCAATAGCGGGTTATTAATCGTCATTTCGCCTAGTCAAGAAAAAAATAAAACAAAAATTTAACACCTAAATTCATAACGCTTCGGGTATATAGAAGATTGTCAGGTGTGTTGTCGGCCAATTAATTTTTTAGTTCAGTTGGATGATAGCCAGCAAGTTCGCATTAAAGTGTATACCGATGATGAGGGTTGAGTCTGTTTTTTGTCGTTATCTATTTACAGCGTTGTAATAAAAATTATGATAAATAATTCAAAGTAAGTGATTGATTATAAATAATTTAGTAAGAGTACGGTGGCTTTAATTAGTTTAATTTATAAGCTTGTTAAAGTATGCTCAAAACATGGATTAATATAAATTTATAAAAAATACTTAACTGACGCTGAAATATCGACTATAACCTATTTAAGAAAGCCTATAAAAATAAAAAGGTGAAACTTGTGTGAAAATTATTAGAGGGATGGCTATATTAAAATTACAGGGTGCTTTTTTTATGATTGTAATTTTGAACGGCTGTGTTGGTCAATCATCTGTATGGACTGAGAGTGATGAAAAATGGTGGAATCAAAAACCTGATTCTCCTCATTATAGTGTTGTTACGGAAACGGGTATAGAAAGAAGTGAAAAAGAAGTTGAGTTAGAAAGTAGAGTTAAAGAAGACGGTTTTAAAGATGAGAAAAATTTGCAGCCAACTATAATAGATAATATACCGATGGATAGCATACAGAATGAATCTGTTAAAATAGTAAACAATCAACAAAAGATATTACCGCTTGAATTAGATGAAGTGGGCATAGAAAAGAAAGACAACACTGAGCCCGTTGTTGCAGTTGATGATAAAACATTGGTTAATACAGCGATAATGGAGTTTCCATCTGAGTATTTTACTATTCAATTATTAGCATCATCTGATATTGAGAGGGTGGCTAAATTTGCAAAAAAACATCAGGTGTCTACGCAATTTATCGTAGAAACTGAAAGAAATAATGAAGTTTGGTATGTATTGTTATTAGGAATATATACCGATTACGATTCAGCCGTTTTAGCGGGTGAAGATATTGCAAAAACGATGAAAAATGAGCTTTGGATTCGCAACGTTGGATCTGTACAAGAAATAGTTAAAAAATAGTAACTATTCAGCTCACCTTCAGGATTCGACATTTTGGAAAAAATGGAACGAGTCGGAAATGGACGCATATGCGTATATGCTCATATTTCCTGCCTTTAACTGACGAATTCTGAATAGTTGCGGTTAGTTTTTTACATTTTATTAAGCGCATTTAAAATGTGCTGAATAATTACAAAAATGATGAAATCAAAGGCGTTATAAAATTGTAATTTTTGAGTGAAACTTTATTGACATTAACGATATGAAAAAGGATAGAACATTGACTTCATTTAGTAATAAACCATTAACGACTGCACTTGTGTTTGCAGGTGTAATAGCTTTAGCTGCTTGTTCACCTAAGCCATCTCCATGGTCTCAATCGGCATCGGCTCCCTGGGAGCTGCGATCTGAGAAAACGGCAGAGGCTGTTGTAGAAAATGAAGCAGAGTCAGATTATCCTGCAGAGACAAAAGAGTTAGCCGAAGCCGAAGCATCAACTGACAGCACGGTTGATGAAATGGGCGACACTGTTGTCTCGGTGGGCAATTTAGAGTCATCACCAATAGCGCCTCCAATGGAATCAGTTGTTGACGAGCCGATGATGGATTCAGTTTCCGTCGCGGATGAAGTTGTTTATGAAGAAGAGCCGATGACCGAGGCCGGGGTTGCAAATAATTTAGAGTATGAATTGGATAGCTCTGTCATCATAGTTCCTAATGGTGGAATATCAACACAGCCAGGAGGTATGTATGCAGTGCAAGTTGTGGCCTCGAGTGGTTTGGATAAGCTACATTTTTTTATTGAGCGATATCAGCTATCTGATCGTTGGATTGCGGAAACCAATGTTGATGGCAAAACTTGGTTTGTGTTAATGTCCGGTTTGTATTTTTCAAAAAGTGAAGCTGAAAATGCGATTGCTAATTTAGATGACTTTGGAACAGAGCCTTGGATTAGAACAGTTAGATCAGTTCAAATGGTAATGAATATAGAATAAAGCGTCATTTTATTTTTTATTTAAAAAGCCTCATTATTATTGAGGCTTTTTTTGTTATAAGCGTTATTAATAGTGAGTATTTTTATTAAGATAGTTTTGGAAGGCCTTTTCATCATTAATTACCGGCAGGCATAAGGTGTTCTCACAAATATAGGCGCAAATATTGCCCATCGATTTTTTTTCGTTTAATGACTCGGGCGGTGTTGTCTCGTTATCTATCGCGACACAAACCAGTTGCGGAATGTATTTGCTGTTAGCTATATTTTGCCATTTCTTTAAAAGCATTTTATTGCCGCGTAAAACGATAATAATATTAGGCACCAAATAAAGTTCCAGTGCATGCAGTAAACTACAGTGTGAAATAGCGTGTTCGCTAAGTGATGTATGTCCGCAACGTAAGGTTCGTTCGGCGGCATCTAAATAACGATTATCACCACTTAAATATCCGAGTTGTATGAGTGAGCTTGCGGCCACCGCATTACCGTTGGGTATTGCGTCGTCAGCAAAGGTTTTGCTTTTGTAGAGTAATGTTTCATGATCGTGACTGGTGAAGAAAAAAGCACCTTCGTTGGTGTCTTCAAAATACAGGAGTAAGTTGTTTGCTATTTCAATAGCCCACTGATAATAACGGTTACTCCAAGTCGATTGTAATAGCTCTATAATGGCTTGTAATAAATAAGCGTAGTCATCTAAGTATGCGTTTAAATGCGCTTTGCCATCTTTATAGCTTGCCAGTAATCGCTGGTCCCTCCATAGTGTGCTATATATAAATTCGGTGGATTTAAGGGCAGAGTCAATATAGGTTTTGTTTTGTGTGCATCTGCCGGCATGTGCCATGCTACGAATCATTAACGCATTCCATGCGCATAAAATTTTATCATCTCGTCCCGGTTGGTTACGAGTATTTCGTTCAGATAATAGTTTTGTTTTAGCTGCTTGTAAGTGTGTTTCTATCTCATGGATGCTAAAATTAAGTTTTGTTGACAATGTTTGGTTGGTTGTGTCGCCATGCAAATGCCAGCTACCTTCAAAATTTGCGGCGGCGGATAGATTGTATTTTTGTTCAAAAATAGTAAATTCTTCAGATGTTAATAATGATTTTATCTGTTCAGGCATCCATACGTAGGAGAGGCCTTCAATTTTATCGGTATCGGCATCGAGCGCAGAACAGTAGCCACCTTCTTCTGTTTGTATTTCATGTATTAACCAACGTGCTGTGGCATCGAGTGTTTGCTTGTAAAGGGGGTTTTGAGTTATTAGGTAAGCTTGAGCGTAAAGATTTAACAGTTGGGCGTTATCATAAAGCATTTTTTCAAAATGTGGAATCATCCAAAATTCATCTGTAGAATATCGATAAAAACCTCCACCAATTTGGTCTTGAAAACCGCCTAAAGCCATTTTGTCTAAGGTGAATATAGCCATATTTAAAACGTCTGCGTCATTTTTATTTTGGGCATTAAGAAATAGATAATGACGCAAGCAGCGCTCGAGCATACCAGGGTGGGGGAATTTAGGCGCACCACTAAAGCCACCAAAGTGTTTGTCGAATGCGCTGGATATTTGTTTGCGGGCCAAATCGAGTGGCAGAGAATTTAACTGGGCTCGGGTCGGTGTATGGCTTGAAATACTATTAAAAGTTTTTTGTATGGCATCTTCCTGGGTTTGTATCTCTGCCTGCCTATGAAAGTAGGCATTATTGACTAATTCCATGATTTCACTAAACGCCGGCTGGTTGTAACGGGATTTATCGGGGAAGTAGGTGCCTGCAAAAAAAGGCATTTGATTTATCGGTGATAAAAATACGGTTAAAGGCCAGCCGCCAGAGCGTGAAGTTAGTAGTGAGTGTGCGGTTTGATAAATTTTATCGAGATCAGGCCGTTCTTCGCGATCAACTTTTATATTAATAAAGTGTTTGTTCATTATCTCTGCAGTTGCATTGTCTTCGAATGATTCATGTGCCATAACATGACACCAGTGGCATGCGGAATAACCAATAGATAGTAAAATAGGTTTGTTTTGTGTTTTTGCAAGCGCTAGGGCTTCTTTATTCCATGGATGCCAGTTAACCGGATTATTGGCATGTTGAAGCAAATAAGGGCTAGTTTCATTTTTTAGTTTATTATGAGGATTGTGCATAGTTAGTTTTTAGGGTGTTGTATTTGCTGGATAAGTGATTACTATACTGTGATTATGATGAATAAGGGTATGAAATTTCGGTGGAAATGGAAAACAATATGCTGAGCAAATTATTGGCAAAGGCAGTAAAGGTATTTTCAATATTTGATGGGAGTATTAGCCACTATGCCGCTGGCCTGAGTTTTTATAGTATTTTGTCAATGATACCCCTGTTTTGGGTGCTATTTTTTATATTGCAACAGTTGGGCATACTGCAAGAATATTATGATCTCATAAAGTCTTTTATAGTCGATAGTTTGATACCGAATCATGCTGAAATGGTCGCCGGTTACCTAGATGCTTTTTTAAATAATGCTAATAATGCCGGAAGTATGGGGCTTTTTTCTATTTTTATTGCTTCAATAATGTTCTATAGAAACTTTCAGTATGTTGTAAATAAAATATTTGGTGTTCCAAGCCGGCGACTAATATATAGCATGGGAACATATTTAGTGTTGGCCGTTGTGATGCCTTCGGCCTTAGGATTATCTTTTTACTTGTCGGATTACTTGCAGAGAGTTACAGGTGTTAGTAACTTTATAATAGGTGAATTTACCCTATTATCTTATTTAATGATCTGGTTATTATTTTTTGTATTGTATAAGGTGTCGCCTAATATCGTTACAGATACAAAAATAACGCTAAAAGTAACTTTCGTAGTATCAGTTGTGTGGCATATGGCTAAATGGATGTTCGTACAATACACCTTAGTTAATCAAACTTACACCACATTATATGGGTCTTTTAGTGCATTGTTGTTTTTGTTGGTATGGATATATCTATCTTGGTTGCTCCTGTTGCAAGGCATGAAAGTGAGTTACCTGATGCACAAGCATAAGCTAAGTGTAATGTGTTAAAAGAATTATTGTGTTGTTTATTAATTGAGCAATCTGTATTGATAGCGCGACTCAGCAAGAGTGTAGTTGAAGTGAATCAAACTATCTTTTTAATAAAATTTAAATTAATTAAAAAAGCTTAATAAAAAAGTTGACGCCTTGGTTAATCCCTGTAGAATGCGCTCCTCGTTAAGGCAGACGGGTCGGCTGAAAGGCTGAAGCAGCAAGGAAAAGTATTGTAAATAGAGGTTTTAATCTTTATGGAAAAATACTTTAAAAAGGTGTTGACGGCGTCAACCAAAGCTGTAGAATGCGCCTCCTCGTTAAGGCAAACGAGTTAGCCGAAAGGCATCCGGTAAAGGAGTTAAGTGTTTTGCAAGTTGTTGAAAAAGTTTGAGAAAGCGATTGACAGTGACTTAAAAAGCATTTTATAATAGCCGGCTTGCTCGACAAGGTTTGAGTTTGTTGGGATTCGCTTAAAGCGATGATATTTAACAATTTAGAGAATAGATAATTTGTGTGGGTGCTTGCGTCAGTAAGCACAAAGACAAGAAATAACCATGGAGCTGAAGAGCGAAATGGCATGGCTTGTCTGCAACACATTACACGTAATATGTAGTATACAGGCTATGAAAACACTATTTAGTTATTAAACTGAAGAGTTTGATCATGGCTCAGATTGAACGCTGGCGGTATGCTTAACACATGCA
>UOFF01000046.1_pt1 | contig 30866 bp, 27 predicted proteins | sample 1990091 | NCBI WGS metagenome assembly UOFF01 (sample SAMEA4728526, study PRJEB27164) | hydrothermal vent metagenome | biome: marine basaltic hydrothermal vent biome; feature: marine hydrothermal vent; material: mineral | place: Pacific Ocean | collected 2011-06-14/2011-07-23 | depth 1741 m | reverse complement strand
GCCGATTTTTTTGTGGCTCAAGGCATAATTCCTAAGGCACGTAAGAACTACAACGATGCGGTGGATGCTAGCTATCTTGAAGCCGCTTCAAAACTATAAATTAAAACCACCTAAATTCGGTTAATCATTTGAAAATATCCACACAAAATAGTTTACACATTAACGATATTTCAATGACATTCAGCTTGCCGGATGGCAGCTGTGTTGACGCATTAAAAAATGTATCTATTGATATCGCTAAAGGTGAACTGCTTTCTGTTTTAGGCCCATCCGGTTGTGGTAAAACAACCTTGTTAAATATTATTGCCGGATTTTTATCCCCCACATCCGGGCAGATTATGTTAAATAGCAACACCGTCACCGGCCCCGGCGCTGAACGCGGCATGGTGTTTCAACAAGGCGCGTTATTTGAATGGATGAGTGTGCGCAAAAATATTGCTTTTGGCCCCGCCATGAAAGGCATTGCCACCACACAAATTAATCAACAGGTTGACCAGCTACTCGAAATGGTTGGCTTACATGGCTTTGCAGATAAAGCGGTTTACGAATTGTCGGGTGGCATGCAACAACGGGTTGCACTGGCACGTTGCTTAGCCAATGACCCAGATGTCATATTAATGGATGAGCCGTTGGGTGCACTAGACGCTCTCACCCGTGAAAAAATGCAGTCACTCATTCTTAACCTCTGGAAAGAAACCGGCAAGACCATCATCTTAATTACCCACTCGGTAGAAGAGGCACTGCTGTTAGGCCAACGTGTTTTAGTGATGGCACCCAGACCCGGTAGAATTCAACAAGAATATAGATTAGATTTTGCTGACCAAGCGATAAAAACAGATTTACGTGAAGTGAAAAAAACACTTAAATATCGCAATCAGCGAGAACATATTCTGTCTATGATTTGGGCCATGGAAGAAGAAATTATGGGACAACCCACTACACCGCAAAAAAACAAAGCCACTTAAGTTATGTTGATACTCATTATTTATCTCAGTATTTTTATTTCGGCTTATTTAGGCTATTCTTTTTTCACGAAAAAACGCCACGCAAAAAACAATTTTAACGCCAGAAAAACCGTAACCTTTGGTGACGAAAGCGCAGTGACACCCAATCGCAGTGCCTCCATTATTTCTATCATCACACTGCTTTTTATCTGGGCGGCGTTTACCGGCTCAACCCTTTCACCTATTCATATGCCCGGCCCTTTCATCGGCGACACCTCTTTTGTCTATACAGCCCGCAATGCACAAAAAAACGAGGCGACAGCTTATGTTTATATTCGCGTTAACCCCACTAATGAAACCTTAGAAACAAAACCTATTATTTTAAAAACTAGTGAACAAAAACAATCATCAAATTTTGCCAAAGACGATGCAGTCAATATGCAAGCCTGGCACAGCAAACTCATACGCGTACAAAAAAATGATGATGGCGGTAGAGATAAAGCCTATAAAATTATTGCCATAAATGGACAGCCAATAGCACCAAAAGAAACGCTTAAAATCAATAATGGTCAAATCACCATGACAGCAAAGGGCAGCCTTTCTTTTACACCCAATAAAGGCTGGCAAATGGAAGCCATATGGCTCCCGCCTCCGGAAGCCGTGATCTCTCGCTTTATCGAAATTTTAGCCAACGGTTACCAGAATGTCTCTTTATTAGAAAACATTGGCTGGTCACTGCTTCGTGTCATCAGCGGTTTTTTATTGGGCTGTCTGGTCGGCATTCCACTGGGTTATGCCATGGGTTTAAATGGCTGGGTGCGAGGTTGGTTTGATCCCATTGTGGAATTCATGCGGCCGATTCCCCCACTCGCCTTAATCCCACTAATTATTATTTGGTTTGGTATTTGGGAAACCGGAAAAATTAGCCTGTTGTTTCTGGCCGCATTATGGATTATGACAATCGCCGCACGAGCGGGTGTATCCGGTATCAATATTTCCAAAATTCACGCAGCCTACTCACTGGGCGCCTCTAAAACACAAATATTAATACATGTCATTATTCCCAACTCGCTGCCAGAAATATTTACCGGCGCCAGAGTCGCCATGGGTGTCTGCTGGGGCACCGTAGTAGCCGCCGAACTGGTTGCTGCCGAAAAAGGCGCCGGAAAAATGATCATTGCGGCCTCAAAATTTCAGCAAACTGACGTTGTTATTATGGGTATTATCTTAATTGGTATTATTGGTTTTGGCATTGATATGCTGATGCGTAAAGCCGAAAACGCCCTTATCCCCTGGAAAGGTAAAACGTAAATCAATATCACGTAGTCTAACCTCTTGATATTACATTTTTGACTAAATTTATGCAAAAACACGTCATAAACTGCCGTTTTAGTCATAAATAACACCAAAAACCCTACCACTCGTAAGAATTGCCTGTAAATTAAGAACCAATTCGTTAAAATTGGATCTATAAATACGTAAAATTAGTTTACTGGCACATTTTTAGACCCCCCAGTTTAAAAGCGTTAATGCCAGAATAAAATGAGTGGAACATAACATGATTTTTTCTTTTAACCGCAAGAGTGCGGTATTTTTTATAGCCTTATTTTTATCGGCTCAAGCGTCTGCAATCACAGTATATGACGTCATTCAGTTAAGTGACAAGGCTTATAGCGACGATAATATCATTGCATTGATAAAAAACACTAACTCAGCCTTCGAGCTAAAAGCGGATGATGTATCACGTTTAGTCGAACTCGGCATTAATGAGCCCATTATTCAGGCCATGCTAAAGGCCACCCCGCCCGCTAAAGAAAATAGCAATATTGGCACTACCACACCGGCTCCTGAATCAACAAAACATGCTCACAACAAAGCAACATCAACCACATCAGACTTACGTATTACCTGGTCAAATATTCATGCAGTGCCATTAGATGAATCCGCGTCGGGCGGTCACCACCACCAGGCAATAGCCTTTTCAAATATTCAATTATTTATTCTCAGAGATAGAGGTCGTCTGCCATCTCTCGCTAGGCGAGCCAAAGTAGTCACCAACCAGTTAATCAAGGTATCAGGCTTAAGCGGAGCATTTAATACCGGTCATAACGGTGTTCATGACACTATAATTTTCACTGATTATGAAACACTAAAAGATGTTATCATTCTTGAAGTCACACCGCGCGACGCCAAAACTTACCAACGACGCAGCCAACGAAAAGTCACGTCAAAACTACTCGCCGCTTACTGGAGTAGCCTTTTAACCGACTACTGGGCTCTCACATTTGACAACCAGGCACCGGAACAGCTGGTAACACTTAATAAAGGCAAAGCACTACTAAAACTTTATCAAGGTATTGACCAATCAATAAAAGGCAACGCTGAAAAACTGGCACAGTCATTTCTACAGCTTGATAAGCAAGATCAAAAAAATCTAAAACAACTTGCCGCAACTGTGCCCAGTGACTTTAATATTCGAAAAAAGAATCACCCATAGGTTAACCGTATGAAACACTTTCTCGCCAGTATATGCATAAGCCTTAGCTTAGCATCAAACTTCGCCCTTGCGGACACATCAGACACTGGGCGACTAACCAGCTTGAATGATATTTCATTACTCGCGCAACGCGGCCTATCTGATGAAACGATTTTAATTTTTCTTGAAAAAAGATCTCTCGATTTCAATTTAACCGCTGAAAATATTGATCAGCTTCTGCAATCGGGTGTCAGTGAAGATGTAGTTCAATACTTACTTCAACAACAAACGAGTCAGCCTGTTTATGTCACTACACCTACAGCCACTTATATAAACCCTTATCCGACTTACTATTACTCGCCTCAGTATAACCATGTTTCTACTAGCGCTCCGCTGTTACATGGATTTGCGGCTGCATCCTATACCTTCGGGCACCATGAAACATTTCAACCCCATTATAGTAATAGTATTTCGCACAGCCAACGCCCACAACATAGCGGTGTCGCTATTATCCATAATTCTGGGCTGAGTGTAGGGCATAACAGCAGCAATAATAGACACAACAACGTTACGCATTCTAGCGGTGGTCATAATGTAGGCCACAGAAGAAGCCACAACAGTGCAGGGTACTCGCAAACACATAGTCGTGGTGGCCATAGCGGTGGTGGAGGCGGTCATAGAGGTGGTGGAGGCGGTCATAGCAGTGGCGGACATAGAAATAGTGGGGGGCATTAGCCTTAACTTAATATAGAAATATGAAATATACTTAAAATAAGCCAAATCTCTATTATGTGATATAGTTCCACAGACTGACGCTATAAAATTGATTATAATATTCTATTTATCGCACCACTGTTAAATAATTTTAAAATACATTTTTTATTTAAAATCAATATTTTAGCGATAAACATGCAGCATCAATGCTTCATTAACCAGTCTAAATATAATGAATAGAAACGATAAAAATAAACCAAAAAATGCCGGAAAACCTTGGGATGATACTCAACGAAAACAATTACGTGAGTTTATCGCCAATGAAACGAGCATTGATCAAATTGCAGAATCAATGGGCAGAAGCGCTGGCGCTTTACGCTCAGAGCTTAAAAAACTAAACCTTAAGCCCGTTACATCAAAAAACAAACCAGTTAAAAAAACACCCAAGCCCCCTCAAGCAAAGAAAGTCAAAAAGGCGATAGTAAGTGACTCTAAACCTAGACCTGAATCGACAGCTCAAAAAAAGAACGCTAACTTAAGCTCAAAGCCACTTGAAAACAAACCTCATATCTCTGAAATTATTGCCTCACTTAACGCCAACAAAGCAGCAACAGAAACATCAAACAAACCCACTCAATTAAAAACCATAGCTGATAAATTTGTACCAAGAACTGCTGATAATAATAATTCTATCGACACAATAGGGCCATCCAAAAAAGAATCTGCAGTTGATGAGTCAACGCAAAGTCTATCTGCTGAAGAATTAAGGCATAGAAAAATTCATGAGGCGTTTACCTCAATTTTGCACGTCAATGATGACGCAAACTTCATCCACATTATACAAAACATTACCCAACACAAGCCATCAACCAAAGAGAGCACTGATAAACTCACAATAAAAAATCAACTACAAAAGCCTTTTGTCGCTGACCAAAATATTGACAGCAATGAGCATAAAAAAAATGAAAATTTACTGCCCTCAAAAAACACATTAAAAGACCTTACCCACCAGGTTAACAAAAGCTATAAGGCCATAGCCTCAATTGCTAAAGAAAAAAGCCATCTTTCAGAGCTCACCAAACAATTAGCATTAATCGGTAAAGAGCTCACACAAGCCAAGGTTCACGAAGCCTATTTACAAACAAAATTTTTAGATTTAAATAAAAAACATGATACGGCTATCGATAAAATTAAAACACACAGCTTAGAAAGGCCCGATGTATTAACACGCTTTTTTGCATGGGTTAAACACAAAAATAGCTTGCAAGACTGGCTAGACAAGATGATTGGCATTGTAACTGAAATCACACGATGCATGAAAAATGCCGAAGATGCGAAACAGCTTGTCACTGATATTAAAAAAACAATAACAAACCTTAATTCTCAAAAGCACTTATTATCAACCGCATTAAAAAATAGCCAGAGTAGAATTGACACACTTTCAGAACAAATCCCCGAAAATACTGACATGGAAGTCGAATCATTAGGTGAACAAGATTTATGGGAGCAAGAGAATACAGCACAAAAAAGCCACACCCCTCAACAAGAAGAAACGATCGAATAAAACTAAAAAAATAATATTAGTCACTATTCACCATATTTTAAGTGCGCTTAAAAAGTGTAAAAAACTAGCTGCAACTATTCAGCTAAAATGACTTTTGCCAAACCTTCGCCACGCCCATCTGATGCGGCGGTCATTTTTTTATTTTTCTTATCCCAGATTACAAGCTGCATATTACCCCATGTGCCATTTGACTCTTTGAGTTTATGGTTTTTATTGTTTAATGCATGCTGTATTTTTTGATTAAAAGCATCAGGCTCAAATGCAACGTTGTCCGGTAAATATTGATGATGAAACCGTGGCGCATTTACAATTTGAGATGCATTTTCACCTAAATAAAAACCTAAACTACCCAGCAACACCATAGTAATAATTCGGCTCCCCCCCGGCGTACCTATCACAGCCAAACGATCATCGGTTTCTAAAAAAGTTGGTGACATGCTCGATAACATGCGTTTTCCAGGCTGGATAGCATTCGCTTCTGCGCCAACTAAACCGTAGGCATTGGCAACCCCGGGTTTAGCCGAAAAATCATCCATTTCATCATTTAATAACACCCCGGTACCGGGAGCTACAAAACAAGATCCAAATGGGTAATTAATGGATAAGGTAGCTGACACCCTATTGCCTTCATGATCTATTACCGAAAAATGCGTGGTGTCTTGGCTATTATTTTCGTGCACAACGCCCGGCAATAAATCACTTGGCATGGCTTTATCCGGGTGTGTACCCGCCACCAAACCCGCCGCATAATCCTGGCTAATTAAACGTTTAATTGGCACTGATACAAAATCGGTATCACCTAAAAATTGCGCCCTATCACGATAAGCTCGACGCATTGCTTCTATAGTTAAATGGATCGCCTGGGTGTTATTCATATTATCTAACGGATAATATGACAGTTGATTTAATATTTCCAAAATCGCAATGCCACCTGAAGACGGTGGGGCTGCCGACGTAACTTTCATGCCATGAAATTCACCTATAATGGGCTTACGTTCAATCACTGAATATTGCATTAAATCTTTTTGACGCCAAATACCACCGGCCTCTTTAACACCTTGAATCATTTTTTGAGCTACTGTCCCTTTATAAAAACCATCAGCCCCTTTTTCAGCCATAGCTTGTAATGTTTTGGCCAAATCAGCTTGTTTAATAAGGTAACCCAATTCCGGCACTTCACCCTTTTGTAAAAAAATTTTAGCGGCTGCGGGTGACGCATTTAACGCCGCCAAGCGAAACTTCGCCAATGTTTGATAATGTGGCGTCACCTTAAAACCCTGTTGCGCATATTCAATGGCAGGTTGTAAGCTTTGCTTTAAACTTAATTTTCCATATTTTTTAGATAAGTGCGCCAATGCAGCAGGTACACCGGGAATACCTGCGGATAATGGGCCATCCATTGAGGCTTTTGCAATCACATCGCCTTGTTTATCCAAATACATATCCCTATGTGCTTGCAAAGGCGCCTTTTCCCTGCCGTCAATCATGGTTTCAAAATCATCGCGACTGCGGTGTAATAACCAAAAACCGCCGCCGCCTATGCCTGAACTATAGGGCTCTACCACCGCAAGGGCCGCGCTAATTGCCACTGCGGCATCAAACGCATTACCGCCTTGTGCTAATATTTTTTCACCGGCCTGCGTTGCCAGAGGATGCGCCGAAGCTATACCCGCAGCCGCTTGTAAACTTGTAGAAAAAATGAATAATATTATGCCCAAGATTTGTTTCATTTAAGTAACCTTTGTTTGATTGATTAATTTATTATCTTTTAATCTGTCTCAAAAAAAAGGCCCCTAAAAGGAGCCTCTTAACCACGTTGACTGAGTTTATTTCCCAGTGAGAGCCTTATATTTTTCCATCAACTCATCTTCATTTTCGACATGTTCCGGATCTTTCGGAATACAATCGACCGGACAAACCTCGACACATTGAGGTGTATCATAATGCCCAATGCACTCGGTGCACTTAGTCGGGTCAATTTCATAAATTTCATCGCCGGCTTCAATGGCCTCATTAGGACATTCCGGTTCACATACATCACAATTAATGCATTCGTCAGTTATGATTAATGCCATTTTTCCGCCTTACATTAAAAATTAAATAGCCTACAGGTCAGCTTTTTAGAGATAAATATTATAACCCTAAATAGTATTAGCAGCTCATTATACCCTAATTACACGGGATTTCGCCCTTACTTGCTGTATGCTTTTACTTATATCTGTCACTCAACGCGTTTACCACTATCGGGTGCACAAATTCAGATACATCACCTCGATGTGAGGCAATTTCCTTAACCAAAGTAGATGATATAAAGCTACTTTTTTCAGAAGGGGTCAAAAATAAAGTCTCTATTTCCGGTGCCAAATGCCGATTCATACTGGCCAGTTGCATTTCAAACTCAAAATCTGACACCACCCGCAAACCTCTTAAAATAACATGTGCCTGACGTTTACGAACAAAATCCACTAATAAATCTGAAAACCCACATATCTCAACATTTGTATACGGTGCTAGCACTTGCGTTACTAATTGAATTCTATGTTCAAGATCAAATAATGGCGCCTTTGAAGGGCTAGCCGCAATGGCGACTATAACCTTATCGAACAACCCAGAGGCCCTGCCAACAAGATCACTATGTCCATTGGTTATGGGGTCAAAAGTACCTGGATAGAGCGCAATAACAGACATGACATTTCCTCAATAAAACTTAATTTGGAGCCTTTTCACAAAACATAATAGTAAGCATTCTGGAGGTGAGCTAAATAGTTACCCTATTTTAATCAGATAGCAACGTACCTGCCCGGCTTTTTTTTCTTTCATTACCTGCCAAGCATCCGGTAATTCAGGCAATGCTTGCTTAGCATTCATTTCTAGATAAATACACGCACGCTTTGACAAACACGGGTGATCAACTAATAGCTCACAGACCTGGTCTAAATATTGGCTGTCAAATGGCGGGTCAATAAATACAATATCATAAATATGCGTTGTAGCGTCTATCGAAGCATCAGTTAACCTAGAGCTCAACCAGGCGACGGCATCACATTGCGACAAGTTAATATTTTGCGCATTTAATGTTATTATATTTTGCGTTAATATTTGCACTGCCGATTTTTGCAATTCCAACAGGGTAACAGATGCCGCCCCTCGTGATGCCGCTTCAAATCCCAGCGCGCCACTGCCAGCAAATAAATCAAGGCAATGCGCCCCGACTATTTCATTTTGCAACCAATTAAACAATGTTTCTCTTATTCTATCCGTGGTGGGACGCAGACCCGGTAAGTCCACGACAGGCAATAACCGCCGCCGCCATTGGCCACCAATAATACGTAACTTACCCGCCATAACATTAAAGCCGACTAACTAATTTTTTCCACCCACAATCACCGTTAACATTTTATCCGGATGAAATCTGCGCGTTAAAGCATCTTCTATTTTTGATTTAGTTTGCTGGCTCACATTCGTCACAAAGGTATCTAGATAATCCAACGGTAAATCATAAAAACCAATGACTGATAAATACTCAACGATTTTTTTATTACTGTCTATACGCAACGGGAATCCACCGGTTATGTTTTTCAGGCTTTTTTGAATTTCTTTTTCTGTCGGCCCTTTATCAGCAAACTTGTCCAATTCAGCCTTAACTATACTTAATGCTTCCTCCAGTTGGTCATTACGTGTTTTCAGCCCCAAGGTAAATGGCCCAGCAGCACGCATCAGTGAAAAATAGCTATATGTACTGTATGCTAAACCGCGTTTCTCTCGCACCTCTTCCATCAGCCTCGAGCCAAAACCGCTGCCCCCAAAACTGTGATTGGCTAAATACAATGAAAAGTAATCTGCATCACCGCGCGCAATACCCACCTGCCCCATCATTACACTGCTTTGTCTTGATGGAAAATCGATATGCACGGTTTTCGACTGCGTTAAGGCTTTAACGTCTGGCAGCTTTACAGCATGTTCCCCGGGCGCTAGTTTAGCGACTAAATTTTGCGCAATTTTCTTAGCTTCTGACGTGGTCAGCTGTCCAACAATGGCAATAACTGCATTATTTGCAACATAATATTTTTTATAAAATGCTTTCAAATGCTCAAGTGTTAATTTTTTTAAACTGGCTTCTGTGCCTTCACTGGGTTGCGCATAAGGGTGATCACCATAGAGTTCTAAATAAAAACGCAATGATGCGATATTAGATGGATCTTGCTTACCCTGTTTTACCGATAGTTTTAAACGCTCCAATTCCCGCTTAAATGTTGTAGACGAAAAATCAGGTGAGGTTAAAATATTTTCTAAATTTTTTAACGCCGGTTGTAAATATTGGTCATCACGCAAACTGCGTACACTTAACCATGCCATATCTTTTAATGAACCATTTGAAAAAACAGCACCTACATTTTCAAATTTTTCAGCAATTATCTGTGCACTATCGCCGGCGGCCCCTTCAGACAATAAACCATTTGTCATTAAGGCGGTACCTGGTAAACCTTTTCCTTTTGTTGTGTCACGTGCGCCACCCGCATCAAATACAATGCGTACATCCACCATGGGAATATCATTTGACGGCACAAAATAAACCTTGGCACCATTTTTAGTTTGCCAAGTTTGAATTTCAGGTGATGAAGCAATAGCGGTAGATAGGCTACTGGCAACCAGTAAACAGATAACAATAAAACTTTTTTTAATGACCACGACGACCTCCTGCAGCACGATGACTTTTTCTGGGTTTACTTGTATCAATAGGTTGCGGATCTAATACCGCAACGGTCAGACTATCATCTTGTAAATATTTTTTTGCCACTGCTTGTACTTGCTGGGCGGTAACCTGTTGAATTTTTTTCAAATAATCATCCTTTTTTTGCCAACCGACACCCACGGTTTCTAAGGTGCCGAGTTGCATCGCTTGATAAAATGACGAGTCTTTTTCATACACGGAAGATGCAATAACTTGTGCTTTCACTCGGTTAAGTTCCTGCTTTGATGGAGGTGTTTCTTGAATAATTGCAATTTGCTTTTTAATCGCCAATTCCAATTCTGCTACCGTATGCCCTTCTCGTGGCATACCACTAAAAGTAAACAGCGTTTGCTGGCGCGAATACGGGTTATACCCGGCGCCCGCTGACGTTGCTATTTCAGTTTCACGAATTAAACGCTGACTTAAGCGACTACTGTTCCCTCCATCAAGTACACCCGCCAATACTTCTAATGCATATATTTCATTTTCATCTTCACTTTTTTCTATAATGGTTTTTAACGTTGGAACTTTGTAGCCCATGATTAAAAAAGGCACTTTGGCCGGTAGTTTCACCGTTATGCGTCGCTCACCCATTTGCACAACTTCTCTTCGCGGCTTAGGCGGTGTGATTTTTGAACGCTCAAAACCACCAAAATATTTTTGCGCCCAGATTTTTATTTGCTGGGGGTCGACATCACCTGAAACAACAAGCGTTGCATTATTCGGCGCATACCAAGTTTTATACCATTGATTAAGATCACTTAATTCCATGCTGTCTAAGTCTTCCATCCAACCAATAATAGGTTGCTGATAACTTGAATTAATAAAAGCCGCTGCATTAAAACGCTCAAATGTTAATGCGGTAGGCTTATCATCTGTGCGACTTCTACGCTCCTCTTTAATGACTTCTATTTCCTTTTTAAATTCAGCGTCACTCAACTGCAAATTACGCATTCTATCCGCTTCATGCTCTAAGCAAAGTTCCAGTCGATCACTGGATATACGCTGAAAATAGGCCGTGTAATCTTTACCGGTAAAGGCGTTTTCACTGCCACCGTTCGCTGCAATAATTTCAGAAAATTCTCCTGGTTTTAATTTTTTTGTGCCCTTAAACATCATGTGTTCTAGCGCATGAGACACCCCGGTTATCCCGTCATACTCATACGAGCCGCCCACTTTATACCAAATTTGAGAGACCGCGACAGGAGAACGATGGTCCGGTTTGACCAATATTTTCAAGCCATTTTTTAACGTAAAACTGTAGACCCCTGAATCACTTACATTTACCTTTTTAGGTAACTTTTGTATTGGCGCAGCTGAAGCATCCATCTTAGGTGCCGCCTGACATACCGATAGCCCCAGACATAAACCCGTAAATGTACTTAGAGCACTGTATTTTTTGATTCTCATTCACTTTTTCCCAAATGCACTTAAATTTATAGAAGGTTATTCAAGGATCACCTTAAAACTCACCTGTTATATTAAATATTCCAAATTTCGGTTTATACATATATCAGAGTATTCTGAGCCTTGTAAATTACCCGAGTTCAAATTTTTTCACCCATTAAAATTCTGAAGCTTAATCCGAACAAGATCAATTTTTATCAATCACCGGAATATTCCGGTTAACCTGAGCCTCACGCGATGATAGGATAGACACCTCCTGATAGACAAGTGTTTTAATCATTATGTTTGGTTTTTTACGCCGCAAAAAAGATAAAGATAACGTTTCTGACGAAGCGCCTGCACAAGCTGCATCCACGCCAGTTGATGAAGCTGATAGTAATACGGCTAGTGCTCAAGCCCAAACAGTCAATAACAAATCACCTGCACCTACCGACGCACCAGCATCTACAGAAAAAACTGACGCCCCATTAAATAGCCCAAAAAGCCCACAGATACAAGCAAAGATTAAATCCGGCTCCTCTTTTACGCCACCTTCTGCCGAAAAAAAACCACAGGAACAACCAAACGCCAGCAAACAAAATATATTTAACCACCTTAAAAGCCGTTTAAACAAAACCCGTTCAGGGTTAACCGATGGTATGGCCGACCTGCTGCTCGGTAAGAAAACAATCGATGAAGATTTACTCGAAGAACTCGAGGCGCGTTTACTCACTGCAGATGTGGGTGTCGAGGCCACCAGCCGTATTATCACTGACTTAACCCAACGTATTTCACGTAAAGAACTACAAGATCCCGTCACCTTATTCAATGCTGTTTGTGATGATATGGTCGAAATTTTACAACCGGTTGAACAGCCTCTAGTCATTAACGAAGACAAAACACCCTTTGTTATTCTGGTCATCGGGATTAATGGTGCAGGTAAAACTACCACTATTGGCAAACTCGCCAAACGTTTTCAAAACCAAGGCAAAACCGTCATGTTGGCCGCCGGTGATACCTTTCGTGCCGCTGCCGTTGAACAATTACAAACTTGGGGGGAACGTAATAATATTCATGTGGCCTCACAAGGGACAGGTGCAGACTCTGCCTCCGTTATTTTTGATGCAATTGAATCTGCAGCGTCAAAAAATATTGATGTGGTGATTGCCGACACCGCAGGAAGGCTCCACACACAATCACATTTAATGGATGAACTGATAAAAATTAAACGAGTAATGCAAAAGCTTGATAACACAGCTCCCCACGAAACTCTTTTGGTGCTGGATGCAGGCTTTGGCCAAAACGGATTAATTCAAGCCCAACAATTTAATGATGCCATGGGCTTAACCGGCCTCGTGCTCACTAAACTAGACGGCACGGCAAAGGGCGGCATTTTATTTGCGATCGCTGAAAAACTCGGTATTCCCATTCGGTTTATTGGCGTAGGTGAAAGTATAGATGATTTGCGCGAATTTCATGCCACCGAATTTGTTGACGCATTACTCGATAAAGAACAGCCCGATGTAGTTAGTCGCGTGACACAAAAATCGCTTGAATGATTTTTTGTAACTATTCAGCTCACCTCCAGAATCCGCCATTTTTAAATACGCTGAATAGTTACGATTTTTTTATATATCACGCTATAATTTAGAAACCAACAAGGCAACAAGCACTTAACCCGAACATTTCATAGAAATGCTAACAACTCAACTTAACCTTATGATTTTAATGAAATATTATAAAAAACACATTGATAATACCCACCGTTGCTACGCAGTTTAGAAAAATATCCTGCATTCCAAATGAAACATTCGAGCCAACAAAATATGAACGGTAAGCCATGATTCGCTTTGACAATATCAGCAAACGTTATCCCGGAGGGCACGAGGCATTAGGCAATGTAAACTTTCACTTGCCTCGAGGCAAAATGGCATTTCTTACTGGCCACTCCGGCGCAGGCAAAAGCACTTTGCTTAAACTGGTTGCTTTAATTGAACGACCCAATCGTGGCAACCTCATCTTAGACGGGGTAAATTTAAGCAACATCCCTACCCGTAAAATCCCTTACGTGCGCCGCAACATTGGCATTGTATTTCAAAATCACCACCTACTTTATGATCGTACTGTATTTGACAATGTCGCTTTACCCTTAATTATTGCAGGCTTTCAACATAAAGAAATCGGTCGACGCGTACGTGCGTCACTTGACCAAGTTGGGCTGTTAAGAAAAGAAAAAGTGGCCCCCATTACTTTATCCGGTGGCGAACAACAACGAGTTGGCATTGCGCGCGCTATTGTTCACAAACCCGGATTATTGCTCGCGGATGAACCCACTGGCAATTTGGACTCTGCACTCTCTAAGGAAATTATGACCCTTTTTACCCGTTTTAACGATGTAGGTGTAACCGTCTTAATTGCCAGCCACGATCTTGAGCTCATTAATGCCACCCAGTATCCTGTGGTGCATTTAGACCATGGTCGCATTTCTCGCAATGACCTTGATGAAAAAAATGTTGCTTAAAGGCGATTACAATCAAGTTGCTAAAGGCAACCCGCTTAAAGCCTGGGCCACTAATCATGTACGCACGCTCATCGCGAGTTTGGGCGCCATGACGCGACAACCCGTCTCTTCATTGATGACTCTTTCCGTTATCGCAATTGCTTTGGCTCTCCCCTCTGGTATGTTTGTTATATTAAATAACGCCAGCAATATCAGTATTGGCTGGGATAATAGCGCACAGATTTCAGTCTTTCTCAAACCAAGCGCTACTGAAAACCAGGCAAAGCAACTCATGGAAAGGCTGCAACAATACAATGATATTAAGCAAGTTTCATTGATAGATAAAACCCACGCACTTAACGAATTCAAAAAAACATCTGGTTTTGGTGATGCCATTGATGCTTTAAATAACAACCCTTTACCTCATGTTCTCACCATCCAACCAATTGTAGATATTAATCAACCTAATAAAATTAGTTTGCTGATTCACCGGCTCAATCAACAAAGTGAGGTTGAGTTAGCTCAGCTCGATTTGCAATGGGTGAAACGCCTATTTGCCATGCTAAACATTGCTCAACAGGCAATTTGGGTCATTGCAGGATTGCTTGGTATTGCTGTTTTACTGGTGATAGGCAATACAATACGACTCGATATTCAAAATCGGCGTGATGAGATAGAGGTCACCAAGCTCATTGGTGCCACCAATGCCTTTATTCGTCGCCCCTTTCTTTATACCGGTTTATGGTACGGTATTGGTGGCGGTATATTTGCATGGATACTTACAACACTCTCCATTTTACAACTCGACAACTCTGTTAGTCACTTGGCCACTCTATATAACAGTAGCTTTCAACTTAAGGGGTTAAGTTTTTTTGAGGGCATCAACTTGATTGGTTTTAGTTGTTTGCTAGGGCTAACCGGCTCATGGATTGCCGTAGGCCGACACATAAGAGAAATAGAGCCTAGATAACCCGAATGCTTTAACATATTCAGAGGGGTGGTATATACCAAAGCGTTATAAAATCTAGGTATAGTTTTCTCCCTGACGCTGCTGAAGCTCCTCTCAATAGCTGACTATTCAATGAAATGCCCCTTAGCATCACCCGTTGTCATTTAGTTAAAAGCCGTTTATCTACCAAAGCGTTAAAAAAACTGACAAACTACCTTTTTATCGACAAACAAACTAAAACTAACGACTAATCGTCTTCTCCAATCTGTTAGACTGTATTAATTTCATGATAACTAAAATAGCATCCATACTCACTAATTCCAACTAAAGACTTATGGAGACTGCGAGCGAGCAAAGAGTCACTAATTATGTTACCAGCAACACAACGCGTTTTACTCATAGACCACTCAGGCACTAGTTTAGCTATTATTAGCAAACAAATAACAAAGCATATCCCAAGCACTACTGTGGATATAGCCACCAATGCACAAACTGCTTTTGACTTGTTAAAAAGGCACAAATACGCACTGATAACCACGTCTCGAAACCTACCTGATATCAATTACAACACCATGATTGATTATATTCGTAAAGATTTAGCCATTAAACAAACACCTCTAATTGTTATTTCGGGCGAAACGGCTGATATTTATGAAGAAAAGCTCGCCAGCAATCAGGTTAACGGCTATTTTGATAAGCAGCTGGGCCAGAAAAAACTCGTTGACTATATAGACTCATTCTTAAACACTCGTTTACCCGCCATTTTAACCACAGGTAACATTTTGTATGTAGAAGACAGCGCCACAATGGCATTAGCGACAAAAAAATTACTCAGTAAACATGAGTACAACTACCTACACGCTTTCAACGCCGAACAAGCACTGCAACATATCCAGCATTCCTTTTCAAAAAATAAGATACAACCTTTTGATTTGCTGTTAACCGACATTCAGCTAGAAGGCTATATGAGCGGACGTGACCTAATACGTGAAATTCGTCATGGCTTAGGGCTAGGCTATGAACAGCTCCCCATTTTAGTCACGACTTCAAGCAATTTTGATACCGATCCAGGAGAATTAAGCCGTATTATTTCTGCTGGAGCCAACGATATCCTTGAAAAACCCATAAAAGAACCCATGTTAATAGCTAAGCTAAACAACTTATTGACATTACACAGTCAATTTATTGAAATTAACCAAGAGCACAAATGGGCTCAAAACTATTAACTTGCTGGATATAAATAGACGTTATATCAAATGGTATCCAGCACTATCCCCTATATTGGGGTCAGTGTAAGGCATTACATAGAACTAATGCCTAAATTAGCTCTCTAATAATAAAAGTGCTATTATGAACACTAAATATTGGAATTGATATGTCAAACGAACTTGCAATTAAAACCAGCTTTCTACCTATTTCTAGCGGTAGCCTGGATCAATACATCCAAAATGCTCAAGCTTTTCCTATGCTTACTGCTGAAGAAGAACGTGAATATGGATATCGCCTGTCAGAACACGGTGATTTAGAAGCTGCACAAAAACTCATTATGTCCCACTTACGCTTTGTTGTGCGTATCGCTCGTGGCTACCAGGGCTACGGCCTGCCTATGGCCGACCTCGTTCAAGAAGGCAATGTTGGTCTCATGAAAGCGGTAAAGCGCTTCAGCCCAGACCACAACGTTCGCCTGGTCTCTTTTGCCGTACACTGGATTCGAGCAGAAATTCACGAATATGTACTCAAAAACTGGCGCATCGTTAAAGTTGCCACAACTAAATCTCAGCGTAAATTATTTTTTAATCTACGTAGCGCAAAAAAACGTCTTGGCTGGTTTAGCAAAGAAGAAGTTGAAGGTGTCGCTAAAGATTTAGGCGTTAAGCCGGAAACCGTTCTGGAAATGGAGTCCCGTTTAAGCAACTACGACATGTCTTTCGATGCCACATCGGACGACGACGATGACGCACTTACCGCGCCATCAACCTATTTGGCCAGCCCGACACATGATCCGGCCAAACAGCTGGAAACAACTGATTGGCGCCAACAACGTAGTGCGGCTTTATCCACTTCAATGCAAGATTTAGACGACCGCAGTCGTGACATTTTAATGTCTCGCTGGATGAACGAAGAAAACAAGTCAACATTGCATGAATTAGCTGCAAAATATGGTGTATCTGCAGAACGTATTCGTCAGCTGGAAAAAAATGCAATGAAAAAGATTCGCACACATCTCGAAGCTTAAAGCAGTTTACCCCTCATTCTGCATCCATAAAAAAAGCGCTTTTAGCGCTTTTTTTATGGATGCACTGTAATAGCCGTTACGCGTATTTTTTTCTCCCCATCGCGACCAAACCCAGCAACCCCGAACCCAATAACCACACTGCGGCCGGCACCGGCACCGATGAATAAATAGGAAAAGGATTACCGACGATAGACGAAAGACCACTGAACAATTCAAAGTTAACAGCAATATCAAATGGAGAACCCACCAAACCTGTCTCTATCAATAACCCTTTTTGATCTGTATTCAATATTTCAAGCAAATTTAACGTAAACAACGTTGTTTGCTCAACAAAATCAGTATCAACGGTCACGGCGATATCACCACTAAAAGGCACAACCCCAAACCCTTCAACATTCACCCCCCCTACAACCCTTAAGCTCCCATTGGCATTTGCTGAAAGCGAAGTACTTGTCACTTCAAATGCTGATGATGAGCTTGGTGCGCTTGTTAGAAAGGCTGTTATTATCAACTCTCCATCATCTGTAACATCATCATAAGATAAACTCCAGTTAGTAATAATACCCGTATCAAGTAAAGCGCCACCAGGAAAAGTGCGAACATCTACCACTCGCTCAATACCAATAAGTTCTGATGTACGAGAGCCTATCTCAATAAATGCGGCACTTACATTTTGTTGTAACAGACACCCAAATAACAACACAGAAAATTTACACATAACTTTATTCATCATTTAGTTCCTTGTAATTGTTTTTATTTTTTATGCACCAAAAGATTTAGCAAAATGCATGCCACATGTTTAAGCACTTGAAAAATATGACATAAAAAAATTTTATTTTTATACTACTTAGAAAATGTAAAGTTAATCGACCAAATCAAAAACACATTTATTTTTTAATTTGGTCAGTCGCAATAGAAAATTCAGTGGGAGGCGTATTGGCTTGAGAAATTTTGGTTGCTCTTTGTGGGGTTTTCCAGGCATGGCCATACACCACTTCGTAACTGGCAGGAATAACGCCTTCTTTTCGATACCCCTCGTAATGGGCAATGACTTTTTTTAATTTTGCCGGCGTCATTAAACCTTGGCCAGATTTATTTTTCTGGTTTTTTAACAAGGTGTTTGCACCAATAGATTTTAAATCGGTCATTACTGACACCACATCTTTATACGTTAACGTCAACAAGTCCATATCCATCACTGGCTCAGCAAGGCCTACCTGTATTAACCCATCACCTAAATCGTGCATGTCAGTAAACGTATTGACATGCACAAAATCGTCAACTTGCAACCAACTTTGTTTAAGCTCTTTAAGGGTATCCGGCCCAAACGTTGAGAACATTAATAAGCCTTCAGGTTTTAACACGCGCTTAAATTCTGCAAACACTTTTTTATAGTCACACCATTGCAGCATTAAACTGGAAAACACTAAATCAACTGATGCATCATCTAAAGGTATATCTTCTGCATCAGCACAAATCAAATGTGGCTTTCGTATCCATCCACCCTTACTTTTCGTCTGCTTAAGCATTTCAGGAGAAAGATCAAGAGAAAATATTTTAGCTTTTTTATATTTTTTTAATAAATATTCGGTGCCCCACCCCGTACCACAACCCACATCTAAAATCACTGACGGTTGCAAGCTCATAAGGTCAAGGCGCTGCAATAGTTCATCACAAACCGTACGCTGCAAAACTGCTGACGATTCATAACACACTGCTTTTGCATCGAAGTGCTTTTGTATTTTATTTTTTTCAGACAAACTCATAAACAACCATCAAAAATATCACCACTCAATTGCGGTTATTCCTGCTCAAGAAACTCAGCTTCCATAGACAAATACACCTGATAAGCATTAATTCGGTTACCTTCAGCAAAAGCGGGCAAATCTTTAAATTCTGACCAGTCAGCTGCAGCATAAACTTCATCAAAAGGCACCAGTTCTTCAATTCCTTCGCCCAACACTTTGCGTAAGAACGCAAGATAACGGCGTGTCAGTGAAATTGTTTTCTTAGGTGAATATGATGCAGGCCCATGGCCCGGTATCAATGCAGTCAATCCATTGGTTTCTAGTTTGGTTAGTGTCTCTAACCATTTTTTTGAATCCGCATTACCCACGTAGGGGATACGCCCTTCAAATATAATATCACCCGAAAATAAAACTTTATCTTGTTCAACCAGTAAAGTGAGGTCACCGTCAGAATGCGCCTTACCCATAAAATTAATGGTAAAAGTGAGTTCACCCAGTATAAATTGAGCTGATTTTGAAACCGTTGTATCGGGTAAAACTAAATGCGTATTTTCATTAACCCAAGGTTTAAGTGAGACTTTACGTTCTTTAAGGCGTGCTTTAGCTGAGTCAGATTGAATATATTTTTGTGCACCATAAGGTGCAATAATTTCTGCACCCAACGCTTCAAACACTTGTAAGCCGTAAATATGATCTGCATGAAAATGACTGATAATGACTTTTTTAATCGGTTGATCAGTCACCATTTTTATTTTTTTAATTAACGTATTGGCCAGAGAGGGCGACCCCAAGGCATCAAAAATAATAACGCCATCACCGGTAACAATAAAACCGGCATTGGAGATAAAACCTTCGTTATCAGTTGCAATACCCGCCTTCCCTTCCACATAAAAAACATGCTTGGAGACCTTTTTAATTTGCATATCGACAGATGTTGGCGCATATTTTACACTCGCCAATAACGCCTGACTAACAAAGAAAAAAACTGTCATTAAAATAATTTTATTGCACGTTTGCATGATATTCCTCATATTGCAGTCGATTAATGCCGCCAAAATTTACTACTCAAAATGCTATCGAGGTAATTTAAGTTAACGTGCCAGCACGGAAGCATTATATATGATCAGTAATAATGACGTTTGAATTTAAGCATATTACGGACATTCAATCATCACTCAAATATTGACAAAACTTTATCAGTTGCTGTACAAATTGCTTGCCATGAGACAAAAACACCGCATGGCCTGCACTTTTATACGTTATAACTTCAGCTTGAGGTATTAACACGTTTAACTTATCCGCAAGCTCAGTATTCACCAACCCATCCTGCTCGCCCAATAACCAACACACCGGCAGTTGAATGTTCAATAACTGCTGACGTAAATCAATTTGCTTGAGCAGTACCAAACCAGCTTCTAAACTCTGTGTATTAGGTATGGGTTGCTGCATTATTGTTTCGCGTAAATCACGCAACACATGCCGTGATGATGTAGAGCCTTTTACCTGCAATGAAAGAAACCTACGAATTGTAGCGGTAAAGTCTTTTTTTAGGGATACTGCAAATGCATCAAAAACCGCCCCGTCAACGCCTAATGGCCAATCTGGTTTAACCACAAAACACGGGCTAGCATTAACCACCATAAGCCCATCAACAACTTTATAATGGTTAATACAAAGTTGCAAACAAGGCAATGCCCCTAATGACCATGCCATTAAAATTAATGGTTGGTCAGCTTTTTTAACACGATTACAGTGTGCTTGCACATCATCTGCCAATGCCTGCAAACCTGTTAAGGTTTCAGCGTTACGATGGCCATGGCCCGGTAAATCCATACATTGCGCATCGATCCACGGCGGCAAACAACCAATCACTGACTGCCAAACTGCATAATTCATACCCCAGCCATGCACAAATAAACATGTTATTTTAGGTTTTTCAACCCCCATAGAATTTCCCACTGTTTCAATATGTGCTAAATTACATTCTTCTTTTTTGACTGGAATCGTTTGTGGATTTACTCCAACAGCCCATTATACTAATGTTTAGCTTTGCCTTGTTGGGCTATTTGCTTGGCTCAGTATCCACTGCCATTATAACCTGCAAATTAATGGGATTACCTGACCCCAGAACCATGGGTTCAAACAACCCTGGTGCTACCAATGTATTGCGTTCTGGCAGTAAAAAAGCCGCCGCTCTCACTTTATTGGGCGACATGCTAAAAGGCCTAATGCCTGTATTGATTGCACGGTTAGCCGATATGCCGAATGAAGTGCTAGCTGCCACAGGCTTAGCTGCATTTCTCGGGCATTTATTCCCCCTGTATTACGGATTTAAAGGCGGCAAAGGTGTTGCAACTATTTTAGGCGTTTTAATGGGAACCCACTGGGCACTGGGGCTGAGCACTATTAGTGTCTGGCTATTTATGGCTATGGCATTTCGCTATTCTTCGTTATCTGCACTGGTTGCCGCCAGTGCCTCACCCGTATTCGCGTGGTTTATCACGCAATCGTCCACCATCACCGCCAGTGTGTTGCTAATGGCTACCTTACTTTTTACCCGTCACAGTAAAAACATTAAAAACCTGTTATCCGGTAAAGAAGATAAAATTGGCAGTAAGAAAAAATAAAGCAGATTACCCTACATCTCAGCCCATCTACCTCGGGGTCAGATCCACGCTTTAATGGCTCTGACCCCAGTTTTGCTCGTTCCAATGCTCTGCGTTGGAATGCATACACATCTGGAAGATTGCCGCTAAACGGGTTATGTGGTGTATGAGTTCCCACGGAGGACCGTCACTGCCATTAAGTTAAGGAATCTGCGTTTTTTCTCGTTCCAATGCTTTGCGTTGGAATGCATACGTTGGCTGTCGGTAGAGTGAGGTATGAATTCCCACGGAGGACCGTGGGAACTAGAGATTATATCGCAAAGAAAACCGCCTCACCTAAACCCCACTCAACTCACTCATCGACCACCGCGCTCTCACTTTTATCGCTAACGGCTCGGTTTGACCCGCCACTAACCTCAAGCAGCCTGCATACGCAATCATCGCCCCATTATCAGTACAAAATTCAATGCGAGGATAAAATAATTGGCCTTCTTGTTTTTCCATCATGGCTTTTAGTGATGCCCGTAATCGTAAGTTAGCCCCAACACCACCGGCTATTACCAAAGTTTTAGCCCCCTCTTGCTCAATCGCTCGACGACTCTTAATCATTAGCGTATCCACCACCGCCTCTTCAAAGGCTCGACAAATATTTGCCTGGGTTTGTTGATTGTCGTTACCCTGCTCAACTTCTTTTTGCCAAGTATTGAGACTAAACGTTTTTAACCCACTAAAACTAAAATCTAAACCTGGCCGATCACACATCGGCCGTGGAAATTTATAAACACCCGATTCGCCCTGCTCAGCAAGTTTTGCCAGAATAGGTCCTCCGGGGTACCCTAAACCCAACATTTTAGCGGTTTTATCAAACGCCTCACCGGCTGCATCATCCAAGCTTTCGCCTAACAAGGTATACCGCCCAACTCCCTCCACTTCAGCCAATAGCGTATGCCCACCAGACACTAACAGTGCGACAAAGGGAAATTTGGGCGCAGTACTCTCTAACATGGGGGCAAGTAAATGTCCTTCCATATGATGCACACCCAACGCCGGTATACCTAACGCCATCGCCATCGCGCGTCCCGTTGAGGCACCCACCATCAATGCACCTATTAACCCTGGGCCTGATGTGTAAGCAATGCCATCTAATTCGGATTTTTTAATATTTGCCTTTTTCAATACTTGCTCAGTCAACGGTAACAAATATCGTACATGGTCCCTTGAAGCTAATTCTGGCACTACTCCGCCATATTCACTGTGTAATTCAATTTGTGAATGCAGCACATGCGCCAACAGCCCCCGTTCAGAATCATATACTGCCAAACCCGTTTCATCACAGGAAGATTCGATACCTAATACAATCATTTTTAGTGTTTCTGGCTAATTTAAGGGGTGATTTTACCCATTTTTACATGATTTATGATATTTAATTTGGAATTCACTCTAAAACTGCTATAATCCTGCGGCTTCATGGCCCCCTAAGTGATTTTAGGTGCTAAGCTTAATTTAAGTGTAGCAAGGTCCATTAAACCATTATTTCTATTTTAGAGTGAGTTCTGAATGCCACAAGTAAAAGTTAAAGACAACGAGCCATTTGACGTTGCTCTACGTCGTTTCAAACGTTCATGCGAAAAAGCCGGAATCTTAACTGAAATTCGCCGCCGTGAGTGCTATGAAAAGCCCACAACAGAGCGTAAACGCAAAGCAGCTGCAGCAGTTAAGCGTAACTTGAAAAAATTATTTAAAGAACGTGAGCGTTTAACACGTAATCCACATCGTCGTCGCTAAGCACATATCCGTATGAACCAGCAAACACTCAAGCAACAATTAACAGACGATATGAAAGCCTCTATGAAAGGGGGCAAGAAGAAGCGCTTAGGTGTTATTCGCCTGGTGTTAGCGGCTATCAAGCAAATTGAAGTTGATGAGCGCATCGAACTTGATAATGCCCGCGTGTTAGCTGTGCTCGACAAAATGGTTAAGCAGCGTCGCGAGTCTATCAGCCAGTTTAAAGACGCAGGTAGAGACGACTTATGGGAACAGGAAGAATTTGAAGTTGCTATTCTGCAAGACTTTCTACCCGAGGCGCTAAGTGATACCGAAATTGACCAGCTCATTGCTAAAGCTGTTAGCGACACGGGCGCTTCGTCCATTAAAGACATGGGCAAAGTAATGGGGATACTCAAACCTCAAATGCAAGGTCGTGCAGACATGGGTGCGGTTAGCGGAAAAATAAAAGCGCAACTTAACGCTTAACCTCTTAAGTTCAGCACATTATTTTAACGCAGTGCTTCCCTAACCACCAACTAAGTCAAAGAAAAACACTGCTACGCACGCTATAATCAAGCCGCAATAAAAAGCAGAAACCATTTAAAACCCTACTGATTGGTACCATGACTGAACTTAAAAACGATCGATTTCTCCGCGCCCTACTAAAACAACCTGTAGATAAAACTCCCGTATGGATCATGCGCCAAGCTGGTCGCTATTTACCTGAGTATCGCGCTACGCGTGAACAAGCCGGCGACTTCATGAGCTTATGCATGAACCCAGACTTGGCTTGCGAAGTCACCCTGCAGCCCTTAAGACGCTTTGACTTAGATGCGGCGATTTTATTTTCAGATATATTAACTATACCCGATGCCATGGGCTTAGGCTTGTATTTTGAAACCGGTGAAGGCCCAAAATTCAAGAACCCTATTCGCAGTGCAGCACATGTAAAAAACCTGCCAGTACCCGATCCTGAAGACGAATTGAAATATGTCATGGATGCAGTTCGCACAATTCGTCGCGAGTTAGGTGGCAGCGTACCATTAATTGGATTTTCCGGTAGTCCATGGACACTCGCCACCTACATGATTGAAGGTGGTAGCAGCAAAACATTCAGCAAATCTAAAACCATGCTATTTGATGACCCTGCACTGGCCCATCAATTATTAAGCAAAATTGCTGAGTCTGTTACCAGCTACTTAAACGCACAAATCGCAGCTGGTGCACAAGCGGTGATGATTTTTGATACTTGGGGCGGCAACTTAAACCCTGAAATGTATCGCCTATTTTCACTCGAATATATGCAAAAAATTGTGAATAGCCTTACACGCGAAGCTGATGGTCGTGAAGTGCCGGTTATTTTATACACCAAAGGTGGCGGCCAATGGTTAAGTGCAATGGCGGATACAGGTTGCAATGCACTGGGCATAGACTGGAGCACCAGTATTGCTGATGCCAAAGCCCAGGTAGGCAACCGTGTAGCACTTCAAGGTAACATGGATCCCAATACCCTTTATGCATCACCCGATGTTATTCGCACTGAAGCCGCTAAAATTCTAAAAGATTTTGGCACAGGCGAAGGTCATGTATTTAACTTAGGCCACGGTATAACGCCAGACATTAACCCAGATCATGTAAAAGTGCTGGTTGATTCTGTGCATGAACTGAGCGAACAGTACCACAAATAAAATTGCGCATATCCTATATTTTATTCATAGGGTATGCTGAGGTACGAAGCGCATCACACCCCTAAAATATACTTCAGCACATCCTGCAAGTTAAATTTAACCCGTTTATTGTTATCTTCCTGCTTTTTTCACACAAAACACTCCCACATAAACACGTATTCAAGTAAGCTACAAACTGCCCAAATGAGTATTTCAAAAAGCTAATCACTACACGTTAAGGACTTACCGCATGATCAAAAAATGCCTCTACCCCGTAGCCGGTTATGGCACACGCTTTCTACCTGCTACAAAATCTATCCCCAAAGAAATGCTACCCGTGGTAGACAAACCCTTAATTCATTATGCCGTTGAAGAAGCCATGGATGCTGGCATGGTTAACAATGCATTTGTCACTGGCCGTGGCAAATACTCTATTTCTGATCACTTCGACATTAGCTACGAAATGGAAGCTGAAATTTCTGGCACCGGCAAAGAAGAAAAACTAAAAGACATTCGCAACCTGCTTTCTCACTGCACCTTTACCTACACTCGCCAAAAACAAATGAAAGGCTTAGGCCATGCGGTACTGACGGGTGAAAACTTAATTGGTGATCAGGCCTTTGGCGTAATTTTAGCCGATGACTTATGCATTACCGAGCCTGGTGAAGACAGCGTGATGGCACAAATGGTTGCACTATATAAGCAATTCCGCTGCTCCATTATTGCCATTGAAGAAGTCCCTAAAGAAAACATCAGCAACTACGGTGTAATAGAGGGTGAAGCCATAAACGAAAATATTTTTCGCGTAAAAGACATGGTAGAAAAACCCCCCGCAAATAAAGCCCCCAGCAACCTCGCTGTGATTGGTCGATATATTCTAACCCCCGATATTTTTGACTTACTGCGCGACACAAAACCCGGTGCTGGTGGAGAAATTCAACTTACGGATGCCATAAAAAAACAAGCTAAAAACGGCTGCGTAATGGCCTATAAATTTAAAGGCAAGCGCTTTGATTGTGGTAGCGTAGAAGGCTTTGTTGAAGCAACCAATTATTGCTTTGAGCACATCTATAAAAAGAAATGATTAACGTAACTATTCAGCTCACCTTCAGAACAGTTAAGGTGAGCTTTTACACCATTTAAGTCATTTTTAAATACACTGAATAGTTACAAATTTAACACCTAAATTCATAATGCTTCGGGTATAGAGTTCAAATAATTGATAATGAACTCGCAAACCTAAACGCAGTAATTAAATATATTTACTCATCTTTTTGTTTTAACTTCCCCTCAATAGATCGCCAATATTCTTGTTTTGAAAATTGCTCCCAACCCCATTGAGCCCATTTAATTAAAGCAAAGGCCAACCAAATTGACCAGGCTAGCATCATCAACTGATAAATATACACCGGTACAGATATCATCATGGCGCTCGATAAGCTTGAATTAATTCGATCTGCATACCAGTTCAATTGGTACATACTCGAACCATTGCCGGTAATTTGCATATCGGGTGAACCGAGTAAGCCCTGTTCAATGGCTGCCAGTAATGATGTAATGGACAAAAAAATCAATATTATCAATAGAATTTGGAAACCATTAAATTTAACACGGCTCATTTGAGTCACATCCAATGTGCTGCGATAACGCAATGCAAAAATACTACCCGCAATAATAACCACTGCCCCGGGTTGTGATGCGCTTAAGCCAATGCCTAATATTATCCATTGTAACGTATTCAGCGGTGTTTCTTTTATGCGCCCTAACCCCGCAGCGATGATCAAAATGACAATAAACATTCCCCAAAATAAAACGGCGGGGCCCATTTTTGGCCCTGAAGCAAATAATACCCACCGATTATTACCGGGTTTAATGGTTATTACACTGTTAACACTATTGCTACCTAAATCTACCGTTGATGAATTAAAAATAGTTGAGACCCCTCGTGCCTCACGCCAGATAATTTCAATTTTTTGATTACCCGGAGAGATAGGCAAAGACAAACCCTGCGCCGTTTCCCGAATCGGCATGGCTTGATTGTTGATACTCACTGTTTGCAGTGTCACATTTTCTGGAAGCTGAATCGTATGCTGCCCACCCAAACTGCTGCGTAAGTTAAATTGTAACTTGGCTGTGGTAATTTGTTCTCCGGGTGTTAGCGTTAATGTAGAGTAATCAATGGTCACGGTATTGCCTTTAATTCCTTGTGGACGACTCACATCAATTGCAATTTTTTCACCTGGCCACGGCTGCCATTCTGGCCGAAAGCTTCCACTGTTTCGTTGATGATATATAACAGGTATACCTTCAGTTTGAATATGCCATATAGGGCTGGATGACAAGGTCCACTTTTCAATAAATTGCCCCTGCTCACTGGCTTGTAATTCAATGCGGTCATGTATTGCTAATTTAGAACTAAAACGTACAGTGCGTCGATGCTGGCTTAAGGTAATAATGGCATACTGATTTTTCACTTTAATATTTTCACTAATTACCGATTCACCTTTTAATAATGGCACCGATAAAATAACAGGATACGCTGACCCAGACATTCCACTCACGGTAGTGGTTACCTGCCAATCTAAGCCTAATTCAATTTCACGTGATACTTTTGCATACACGGATATTTCATTTTGCTCTAACTCACTCAATTGTGCCGCATTCTTTTTATCAATTACCCGCAAAAATGAAAGTGCGGATATTTTATGCGTTTGCTCATCCCATCCTTCCATTGTCCAGTTTTGAATTTTTGTCGTTATGTCATGTGGTTTTAAAGGGAAAACGAATTGCAGTTGATTTAAAAAAGCAGCCCGGCCAGATAATATTACCTGATGAGTTCCCCTCCCGACTTGTATCCAAAGCGTTGATTCATCTCGTCGAATTAAACCCTTTGCGGGTTTTTCATTCACAGAAATATTATCGGGCATCCATTGCTTAATAGGAATCGGCAATGGAATTAACGTTTTTTCCTGCGCATGCACCTTAAGTGTCACGGTTAAGTTATTCGCAGACAAATCAATATTCATGTTTTCTATAGCTGCACAATTAGGTAAACATTTTGCCGGTTTGATTATTTCTTTTTTCAGTTGATCCAGCAAAGCCTTATCTGGAAATGCCGCTTGAGACTGTATGGGAGCAGTACTCAAAAACCCGCCGAACAAAATCAACCCAATAAAAGCCGGCGCACTACCCGCAGTTACCGATGCATTATTTTTTGAACCCTTTGAAAAATTTGATGGCTTAAATGCATTTAAATTTAACAATCGCCATGCCAATAACAAAACCAAAGCAACACGCACAATATTTAATAATGAATGCACTGCGGGTGAAAGTAATATCATTGATAAGGTTTGATCTGCTCGTACCGGCCCATCCCACCACAAACGATATTCATGTAGCGACCAGGATGGTAACCCAGGCCCGGTTTGTATCACCGCATCGGGGTCAACACTGATCATTTTACTTTTCTTTTCAACAGCAATAGCGCGCTTTTGCTTAAATCTAAGCTTATCACTATATGATGATGAAGCTATTTCCTCACGAGCCCGACTGGCCATTTCTACCGGCGCTTGCATTAAACTTGGTGGCGAAGCAATTTGTACATTTTGCGCATAAAGTGGTTGGCTAACCTGCATATTATCGAATACAAGCTGGGGGTATAACGCAGTCCTTATTTGCGTAACCATAAATGTCAGCAATATAAGTACTAACACAATGGCTGCGACCATTTGATAGCCCTTAACAAACCTAAAAAACCGCCCTGATGGTAAAGACCGAATGAGCACAGCTGCTACAGCAAGATTAATCCATATATATTGAGGCGACATTGATTCGTGCCAAACTAAAATTAAAGCCACTAAACTGATAACACCCCATGAGACGCCCCACATTTTATAAATTGCGATCGCCGTAATTAACACCATAAATAAATCGAGTAATGTCCATTGATCAATCCAGGCATGGGTATTTGCGCCCGTCAGTGATAACAATTGCCAACCAGCCGGTAAATACAAGGTACCGGTGACTTTATTGAAATCCATATCCCAACCGGTTGCCGAAAATGAACGGGCATCACTCTCCATTCGACTATCGGCTGAAAGATTCAACTGGCCATAACGAACCTCAACTCCTTGCTGATTCTGTTTATTTTGGGTAATAAATTGTGGCTGACCATTGAGCGTGACCTGCCCTAATGACATGCCATCAATAACATTCAATCGCCATTGACTGGATAACTGTCCATTTATTTTATCGTTCACCGTTAACCCTTTACCATCAAAATCTAGCCAGATTTTTTTCGTTAAGGTTAATTGGTCAGGTTCTGGTTCTGAGTTGCCCCGCTTAATCACATCAAAATTTAAGCTCTCTCCTTTTGCCATTGTATAGGCCGGTAATGATTTCCACGACGAGGGCAAATGTGTTTGGTTTGGGTCAATGCTATTTTTATTAATAACTTTAATAAGACGTAATTGTGGCTGGGCATCTAAAACCCATATTTCAGTTTCTGGCCAAGGAGAAGTATTGGGATCATTAAATTCAGGTAATGCAATTGAGGTTAATGACTGAGATTGAAAACTCATAATATCAAGCGTCCATTGCCCAGGACGAATTTGTATTTTTAAACGACCTTGGCTATCAAGCTGTGAAGGCAATCGACTGTTAATAATTTTAGGCTTAAAGTTAGCGAGCAATGCCCCCTCTAATATAATTTCTCGTGGTTGACCCGATACATCTAATTTTAACTGTGTGGTGAGTTGCAACGGAATGGTATCTGTTATTTTTCTAAAAACTTGAATATCCAACCGATTGTTTTGACTCTTCACAATATCTGTTGTCTTCAACCATAACTTCCCTTGCCTAAAATCCGGTACCGGTATATTTTTTTTATCAACAATGAACTCAACTCGACCAGTATCATATGGAATCGTGATTGATTTAGGCGCTTGATGCCAGTTTAGTTGACCTTTAACAATATACTTTCCTTCATTCAGATAGAGAGATGGCTTCCCATTGTGTTTAATAACAGGATGTATTTTGTCATTAACCGTGACCTGGCTTGGCCAGTTTTTATCATCGCCGGGTAACGTTATCCAGGATGGCGCTTGTACACCCCATTGCTGGGTAAACTTGCCCTCCTTCCCTTTTACGCGAATTTTTAGAGAACTTGGATAGGCACAGAGCTTTTTATTCTGGTTATAAATAACAGGGCATAATATCGAGGGTTGATCTTTAATAACCCATGGAACCCATTGCTGTAATGCATCGGGAACATTATCTGTATTTAGCGCATTCGCGGGGCTAACATAGAAACTAAATCCAATAAACATACTGAGTAAAGAGAAAATTGTTGATGCTTTAGTTATCATAAAAATCTATCCTGAATTTTTTAATTATTTACAGAGATCATAAAAAAATGGGGGGGAGCAGGCGAAAAAACTAAATCCCCCATTTACACCCCCCTTTAACCCGGCTCATTTCTTGAGCTCAACCCATCACCTAATTATTCGCTGATTCATATACATCCAAAACATTATAACCACAAATATCATTTCTCCTTGGCTTTGTTGAAACTCCTCA
>UOFF01000009.1_pt1 | contig 31374 bp, 29 predicted proteins | sample 1990091 | NCBI WGS metagenome assembly UOFF01 (sample SAMEA4728526, study PRJEB27164) | hydrothermal vent metagenome | biome: marine basaltic hydrothermal vent biome; feature: marine hydrothermal vent; material: mineral | place: Pacific Ocean | collected 2011-06-14/2011-07-23 | depth 1741 m | reverse complement strand
GATGATTACCTCACTGGATAAAGAGGCAAAACACTTGGGTGTTACACGTCAGTCTATTATAAAAGTGTGGCTAGCTGAGCGCTTAGAAAATAGATTTTGACGAACAAACTGACTTTATTTTTACCCGGAAATGGGACTTCAGCCCAGTTTATCATTGCGGCTATCATCTAGTTCCCACGGTCCCCCGTGGGAACTCATACGCTGATCGAACTTATTTACTCGTTCCCACGCTCCGCATCACTGCCATTAAGTTAAGCGCATCAACCCGCTAAAAAACACACGCGTAGATTGGGGTGACGTCGGCCCCCAACAAAATTGGATCAACCAAGAACACAGCATGAGGTAACTTTAATTAAAGACTAACCAACATGATAACTATCTGATAGCAAGCTCAAAAAAAATAGGGGTCAAGTGTCATTTTCAATAACATAACTATATGCGCCTGTAATTCATCCGCATTTGATGCGATGATTAGTTTTTACAACGGTGCTGGAATTTTTGTAACAATTTGATTAGGTGCAGTTGTTGCTACATCACCATTGCCACAGGCCGTAAGTAAACTGACGAGTAAAAAACTGGAAATAGCATGAATTAACGTTGGTATTTTTATTTTGCGGCGTTTTTCACATGAAATTTGCACACGATTAATGCAAAAAAATATTCTTTTGAGTTTCACTTTAATAGTTTTTACAAAAAAAAATAACGACTATATTTAATAGGTATACTGTCCCCACATAGAGTGCAGCAACGTTGTTTGATGTTATGAAGCGTTATACCTCGGATGATATTCCTCAAGTGCCTAATGATTTAACGGATGTTGAATTAACTGCGCTTGCTGAGTACATGAAGACGTTATAATCTTCTAAGCAATCACGTTAAACCCTGCGAGTCAGCCATGCATTTCACATACATTGGCTGATCCACAGTTTCACCCCCTCCTTCCCTGGCTAAATCCCTTCATTACAAAACATTCAGTTAAACTACTAACAAATACATTTTTTACTCGAAGAGTCCACTGTCACTCCTATTAAATTAAGCTTAGGCACATATCCATCAGGGAAAGACCGCGCTTTTTGCGCATCGCCCCCTTAGCCCAACCCACCAAGAGCTGATTCTGTCAGGCTCAAGTGCATTTCAACGCAGCGCATTGAAACAAGAAAAAAGCAATAAAACATAGACAATACACATACGTTAATGTATATATAGTAGATACACATTTCATATCAAGCTACCAAAGGCGTTACATGTCTACTTTACCGCATAAAGTCGCACCCATTAATATTCGCGCACTGGAGGGCCAGCGAGCCTTAATCGATAAGGCCGCATCCAGCCTGAACAAAACACGCTCAGACTTTATGCTAGAAGTCGCCTGCCAAGCCGCTGAGAATATATTACTCGATCTACGCCTTTTTTTAGCCGATGACGCTGCTTTTAGCGCCTTTCAGGCTCAATTAGACGCACCTGTCGTCGAGAATGAAAAACTGCATTATTTACTCAATCAAAAATCACCTTGGAATAAATAAGTGCTGACTACATAAATCGGCGCAAAATAAATAAACATGGGCAAACTTACCGATGACTAAAATATCGGCCCCTGAGCCGCTTTTAGCAACTCATGATATTGAGCGGTTTGACTGCGATGAACCAGTACTCAATGAATGGCTAAAAAAACGTGCGTTAAAAAATGAAAATGCCGGTGCATCTCGCACCTTTGTGGTTTGCCATAACAATGGTAGCCATAACCCGGTGGTGGGTTATTATGTGCTGGCCACTGGCAGCGTGATGCACAAAGATGCACCCAGTAAAGTGCGCCGTAATATGCCACAACCTATTCCAGTAATGGTGCTGGGCCGACTCGCCATCGATAAAAAACATCAATCTATCGGCATAGGCCGAGGCCTACTTAGGGATGCCATTCTGCGAACATTAAGCGTGTCTAAACAAGCGGGTATCAAGGCATTATTGGTTCACGCGCTGTCTAAAACGGCACATAAATTCTATCAACAATGCGGTTTTACCGAGTCACCATTGGACTCGATGGTGTTAATGATTACGCTTAAAGAGGCGGAGCAACACCTTTAAATTTGGGGTCAGAGTAAAATCTATTTTAAATCCTATGTATATAGTGCTTTCCTTTGTTCTTAATGCCTTATAAAATCATTAAATTGTAGTAGTGAAACTAAGTTATACTGACACAAGATAACCACAATCAAGGAAGATACATGGCACGTTTGCCCCGTCTCTGTTTACCAGGGATACCTCAACACGTTATTCAACGTGGTAATAATCAACAAAGTTGTTTTGCTTCAGAAGACGACTTTTCAGCTTATGCTTATTGGTTAGAAAAAAGTGCACGAAAGTATAAAGTATTGATTCATGCCTGGGTTTTTATGACGAATCACGTTCACCTTTTAGTGACACCTCAAACCAATAATGGTGTATCCAGAATGATGCAAACACTTGGCAGGCATTATGTAAGGTATTTCAATTGTACCTATAAAAGAACGGGTACGTTATGGGAGGGGCGTTTTAAATCTTGTGTAATCGATGAAGATAATTACTTACTAATATGTCAACGCTATATTGAACTAAATCCGGTTCGTGCGGGTATGGTTGAGAAACCGGCTGATTATATTTGGTCTAGTTATAAAGCCAATGGACAAGGTAAGGTTATAAAAATGTGGACTCCCCATCATTTATATCTGCAGCTGGGTAAAACGGTTGATGAGCGTACATTGACTTATCGAGATTTGTTTTTAGCGCATATTGATCAGTCAATATTAAGGGACATTAGAACTGCTTCAAATAAAGGCGTGGTATTGGGGGATGAACGATTTAAACGAGAAGTCGAACAACTAACAGGACGGAGAGTTACACCGCTTAAACCTGGACCAAAACCTATGCATGAATAGTTGTTACTCTGACCCTAGATTTAATAAAAACTTTAATTTCAACAACTTGGTTCGATCAGATCCCGCAATCCGAAAATTCTATTGCTTTACCATAATTTTTTACCTATAATAATTATAGGTTGATTATAATTTTTGGGGCTGTATTCATGGGCGAAGTTAAGCCATTTAAAATGACAAAAGAAAAGATGTCTAAAGTGCTTAAAAATTTAGCACAAGATTCTGGTAATATCACTTTTGTAAATGAATGTGCGGAGGGTGAGTGGGAATCCACAGTCAACTACCTACAAATGATTGAATGCTTAAAGTACGGCTCTGTTTTAACGGAACCCACATGGGATGAGAAAACAAAAACCCAAAAATGTACAATGGGGTATTTCCATGCTGGACAAGATATAGTCTTAGACATAGCGATTGAACCTGACCAACATTTATATATTTTAAATGTTTGTGAGCAAAATTAGAGATAAAGACAATGAACACGCAACATAATAGTAACTTCGAAGCTCTCTATCATTATACTGGAAGTGGTTTGGATTATATTTATCTGGCCAGCGGATACGAAGTAAAAAAAACACCTTTTGGTCAAGGTGTAACAATTCAAAATTTAGAGGGATTGCACGCAGCTATAATGCATAACCTAATGTGTAATTACCCTAATTGGACGGGCGTAGAACTTCGCTTTATTCGTAAAGAAATGGGCTTAACACAAAAATCATTAGGTTTATTTGTCTCACGAGATGCTCAGACTATTGCGCTATGGGAAAAAGGCGAAAAATCTGTTCCTGATGAAGCCACTAATATACTTCGCGGTATTCATATGAGTAGAAAAAATGGGAGCGTTAAGTTTGAAGAGCTGTTGATGCGCATTAATGACCTTGATCGCCAGACTAGCAAAGCAAAAAAACAGGCCTATGCAGTAGACAGCGAAGGCTGGCACTCAACTAAAAATATAGCGGCTTAAAAATAACATCACTATTCATAACACGGGTCGAACCCAATGCCTATCAGACGTCAACTACTTTGACCGATCGGCGTCAATTAACTTGGCTGGTTTCTTTATTTGATTTGATTTCAAAAATTTGGGGTCAGAGTAAAATCGAGCACATAGAGGGTCAAGTCTTGTCTTTTGCTTATTTGGTGTGATATGTTAAATTTATTATGACAGGACAGGTAATGCACCTGCCCCTCACTGCCATTAAGTTAAGCTATTTAGTTGAGGTAAAAATTTCTCGTTCCAATGCTTTGCGCTGGAATGCATACACATCTGTCGGATTGTCGTTAAACGCTCAGGCCAGCATTGGAATGACGATGGAGGACAAGCGATACTTAACTTTAAAGCTATGCTGCTCAGTAAACGATTAAATGATGCTTGGAAAATGATTGAAACATTTTATCACCACCCCATCGACCCCCCTAAAAATGTCATAAAATTCATACCAAAATGATCAGTATGAGATCTGCACCCCAAATTTACACTGACTCCAAATTTGAATTAAAATGAATAGCATCATAACTTTTCCAGATAAATAAACTCAGCTAAATCATAAACATTAATGACCGTTACATCGTTAGAGATTAAAAAACGTTCTTCACCTGGATACACTATAAATTTAAAATCTGGCTGTAAATCTTCACATGCATTATAAAAACCTTTAGTTGGTTTAGGGTTTAAGCTACGCTTAATTTCAACTGCACATAACTTATTTCCCGGCAATGTTAAGATTAAATCAATTTCAGCACCTGCAGACGTTCGATAAAAATTAAATAACGTACCTTCAGGCGCAGATGTAATCACGTTTTCAATAACAAAAGCTTCCCAGCTTGCCCCTACAATCGGATGACTTAACAGTGATTCTTTATCGGCTATCCCCAATAAAGCATGCGTAATACCACTGTCTCGAATATAAATTCTTGGTGACTTAACAAGTCGCTTACCTGTATTTTTATGCCAAGGCTGTAATCTTCTAACTAAAAGCAAATCAACTAATAAGTCTAAATATTTGGCTATCGTTTTTCCATCAACACCTAAACCACGCGCCAAAGATGCCGCATTGAGTAACCCTGCTTGTGAATGCGCCAACATTACCCAAAACCGCTTTAATGTTTCCGCTGGTATTCTTGGGCCTAGCTGTGGAATATCACGCTCTAAATATGTACGAATGAAATCGCTTCGCCATCGAAAACTTAATGCATCATCAACAGCTAAAAAACTATCTGGGAAACCACCTCGGCTCCACAGTACATCTGATGCAGCCAAGCCGATTTCAAGCATATTAAGTGGCGATAATTCTATAAAAGCAATACGACCAGCTAAAGATTCACTTGTTTGATGAAGTAAATCGATAGACGCCGAACCCAGCAATAAAAAACGCCCTATACCCTTATTGTTGCGTCGCCCTTTATCGATAATACCGCGCAAAGGCTTAAATAAATCAGGTAAGCGTTGAACCTCATCCAATATTACCAACTTATCATCATGACTGTATAAGTATAATTCTGGCTCAGAAAGCTTTGCGATATCAGCATCTGATTCAAGATCAAGATAAATAGCTGACATACCCGAAGAAACGTTCCAGGCAAGCGTAGTTTTACCTACCTGGCGAGGGCCTAGCAAAACCACAGCAGGATAATGTTGCAATAAATAAAGTAATCTAGCATTTAATAAGCGACCAATCATCCTTGCAATTATGGACTAATAATCCAGATTTACAAGATTATTTCTGAATAATCAATAGTTGACTAGACAGCCAAGACCGGTCTAGTGCAATCTCAATTGACCTTATTACGGTAAATCCAGCCTCTTTTTCTCTTAGATTTTTAGAAGACGATATATTTAAAAGATTAACGAAAACAGCTGTATCGGGATAGCATGTCGACTCGACACTTAAAAACAGAGCAATTACCGGTTTTTTTACGAAATTGAACTACCCTTAATATAAGTAGGCACACGTAACAGACATTGGCGAAGCACATGAAAAATTTAACGTTAAAAACACTAGTACCCTTCATAACAGCCCTGGCAACCATTTTGGCTAGCTCACACGCTATGGCTGACACGCCATCTCATCAAGGCGATGTCCTTCAAACGGGTGAGGTGGTTCCTGTCACGGTGCTTAATTTTCCTAGCCGGGGCATGTCTTCCGGTAAGGTAGAAAATGAGCTAGGTCGCCCGATAGAAGTTATTCCTTCGGTGGGTCTTCCCCCCATCAGCCGTTGGGTTTACAATGACCGCACCGTATATTTTGAATATACATCAGTAATTCATGTGGTTGCAAAATAGCACACGTTAAGTTAAGCGTTAAATCAACGGTAAAATAACCTTACAGTTTCGCGCACGTAGGTAGCCACTCACCCCTATAGGTGCTATTGCACCGTTTAATTATTTTTTGTAAAAATGCTTTCAAACCTCAAGCTGCCCTCACCTGTTACGCCTATTATCCATCCACTTTTATCTGAAAAAAACGTTAACTTATTTATTAAACGTGATGAATTAATTCATCCGGTGATTCAGGGAAACAAATGGCGAAAGTTAAAATATAATATTATAGAAGCCAAAGCTCATCAGCAAAATACACTTTTGAGCTTTGGGGGGGCTTATTCTAATCACCTGCACGCACTCGCCGCACTGGGGCAACAGCTCAACCTTAACACCATTGGTATCATTCGAGGCGAAGCCCCCAAAACACTCAACCCTTGCTTACAAGACATGCTCAACTGGGGTATGCAACTTAAATTTATCACTCGCAAAGCATACAAACAAAAAAACCTGCCCACGTTTGTTGAACACCTCAAAAAAGAGTTCGGTGATTTTTATTTAATACCCGAAGGTGGTAATAACTCTGCAGGAAAAAAAGGCTGCGCAGAGTTACTGAAAGAACTGCAAACGCCCTATGACGTTATATGCTGCGAGGTGGGCAGCGGCACCATGCTGAACGCATTAATAGAAAACAATATTCATCCACAAACGCAATATTTAGGCTTTGCAGTCATGAAAAACCCGCAGCTTGATGCGCAAATAAAAGACGCTTTAAGCGCCACCCAGCCATCGGGGCTAAATTTACCGTTATGGCACATCAACCATAATTATCATTTTGGTGGCTTTGCCAAAACCACAGCCGAATTAAACCAGTTTATTAATGACTTTAAACACACCCATAACGTGCAACTAGAGCCGGTATATAGCGGCAAAATGTTATGGGGCCTATTTGATTTAATCAAACACAACTATTTTAAGCCCGGCAATAATATTTTAGCCATTCATGGGGGTGGTTTGCAGGGTTTACGCGGGTTTAGCTTATAGTGCCATCCACCACGGTATTGCGGTCAGAACGCAGATTTTACTAATATTAGCGAAATCTGTGTTCTGACCCTAAAAGCACAGTTATTCTGCCCATTTCGATGCTAAAAAGGCCGGTTTAAGGGGTAAAAACATCTGAATTAGACGAGTTATATTAATAATTTCATAGGGTTAGCTTGGTCCGACCCAGATTACCACCATGAACCACCTGGGGGACATGACTAATTTACATTAAATTTTTCTTATTGATTCGTTTTTCCACTTCAAGAATATGTCGCGTAGTTTTAAGAACACTATCTGGGTTAAGGCTCATTGAATCTACTCCCATTTCAACGAGATATTCTGCAATTTCAGGATAATCGGATGGTGCCTGCCCACATAACCCAGAGTGTTTATTATTTCGTTTTGCTCCTGCAATGGCAAGACGTATCATTTCTTTTACACCCGGGTCTCTCTCATCAAAATCAAACGCGACTATTTCCGAGTCACGATCAACACCCAGCGTTAGCTGAGTAAGATCGTTTGAGCCAATAGAAAAACCATCGAATAGTTTAGCGAAAGCATCTATTAGTATTACGTTATTAGGCACTTCACACATGACATATATTTCTAAACCATTTTCACCACGTAGCAATCCCTGATTTGCCATAAATTTTAATACGTTTTCACCTTCTTCTATACGTCGGCAAAATGGAATCATTAGTATCACGTTGGTTAAACCCATATCGTTTCGCACTCGTTTCATGGCAGCACACTCAAGCGCAAAGGCTTCTGAATATTTGGGATGAGTGTAACGCGAGGCTCCACGAAACCCTATCATCGGGTTTTCTTCACTGGGCTCAAAATATTTACCACCAATAAGTGAGGCGTATTCATTGGATTTAAAATCAGACATGCGCACCACAACCGGTTTAGGCCAAAAGGCTGCCGCAATGGTACCAACTCCTTCGGAGAGATGCTTTACAAAATAATCAACTGGGTTGTCATAGCCTAAACACAAGGTTTCAACTTGTTTACGCTGTTCAGAATCACGCACTCGTTCAGGATGCAACAAAGCCATAGGGTGCACTTTAATCGATTCATTAATAATGAATTCCATGCGCGCCAAACCGACACCGTCATTCGGTAAAAAAGACGTTTTAAATGCTAAATCAGGATTACCTAAATTCAACATAATTTTAGTTTTTGGCCTAGCCAAAGTTCCTAGGTCTGTCACTTCTTTTTCAAAAGCTAACTTACCTGCATAAACTCTGCCTCGCTCTCCTTGAGAACAGTCGACGGTGACTATGTCTTCATTATTAATAACTTGTGTTGCATTATCGCAACCAACAATGGCAGGTATGCCTAGCTCACGTGCAATGATAGCAGCATGACAGGTGCGCCCTCCTCGATTGGTGATAATGGCAGACGCAATTTTCATTACCGGCTCCCAATCAGGTGTAGTGGTATCCGATATTAATACTTCACCGGGTTTAAATTGATTTAGTTGAGTTACATTGCGAATTAAACGTGCAGGGCCGCTAGTTATTCGTGCGCCAACAGCACTTCCTGTCGTTAATATTTCTCCTGTTTCTTTCAAATGAAACATTTCCAGTAAATTTCCAGAGAGCTGCGATTCAACTGTTTCTGGCCGTGCTTGCACCATGTATAACTCACCGTCAATAGCATCTTTGGCCCATTCCATATCCATTGGTTTATTATAACCAGCTTTTTTACTGTAGTGTTTTTCTACTTTAATTGCATAATCAGCAAGCACTAAAACATCTTCATCCGTAATACAAAATTTCTGCCGATCTACTTTTGGTGTTGGTACATTTTGCGTGGTACTGCGGGTGCACCCTGAGGCATATTGCATTTGAATTTTTTTTGATCCGAGAGTGCGTTTTAATATTGCACGATAGCCCTGCTCAAAAGTGGGTTTGTGTACATAAAATTCATCTGGCTCAACCGCTCCTTGCACTATATTTTCCCCCAAACCATAAGCACCAGTAATAAACACAACATCACGAAAACCGGTTTCTGTATCTAACGAAAACATTACACCACTTGCAGATTGATCGGAACGTACCATTTTCATTATGCCAATTGAAAGAGCGACTTTGAAATGATCAAAACCTTTATCTATTCGGTAATGTATCGCTCTGTCTGTAAATAAGCTGGCAAAACAACGACGACAAGCATCCAGCAATTGCTCATCACTTTCGATGTTAAGAAAGGTGTCTTGTTGTCCGGCAAAACTGGCTTTTGGTAAATCTTCTGCTGTCGCTGAGCTGCGCACAGCCACGCTTACTTTTCCTGAATATTGAGATTTCAATTGATGAAAAGCCGATAATATTTGTTGTCGCAGAATATTTGGCAACCCAACACCATAAATTATATCACGCGCTTTCGCACCACGCTCAGCCAAATCATTCACGTCATTTGGGTCGAGGCCATCTAATGCTTTTTGCAAATTATTTAAGGCGTTGTTTTGATCTAGCATTAACCAATAAGCTTGCGACGTTGTGGCAAAACCATTGGGAACTCTTATGCCTTGTGGTGTAAGCAATTGATACATTTCACCCAATGATGCATTTTTACCTCCAACTTGAGGAATGTCCTCAATAGCTAATTCTTCAAACCATTGTATGTATTTTTTTGACATTATAATGCCTTGTAATTAAGAGTTATTCAAACTGAACTTTTCACCCAACGAACTATATCTGATGCGCTCATTGCGCCTGCCTGACGCGCCACTTCTTTAGCATGGTTAAATATAGCTAATGTAGGGATACTTTGAATATGAAACTGTGCTGCAATAGCCTGCTCATTCTCAGTATTCACTTTTGCTAATCTGAAATGTGGCTCTAGCTGGGCACTGGCTTGCTCAAATGCCGGAGTCATCATTTTACAAGGGCCACACCAAGGCGCCCAAAAATCAACAACAACTGGAATGTCATTACGGTTAATCTGTAGACTAAAATTCGTTTCAGTTAAGTCTAACGGATGCGCAACAAATAAGGCTTTATGACATTTTCCACAACTTGGACTGTCCGTCAATCGAGCCATTGGTATTCTATTAATTGCATTACAATGCGGGCAAACGATATGCTGTAAATCACCCATGGTTTTATCCTTTAAATTTTATATCACTCTCATTTATTTGGTGACAAATGAATTAAAATCAATGTGTATAGCCCTGGAGTTCATGGTTTATGAATGCATCGTAAACGAGATTCTAGGTCAGTAATTTTATCCAGCAAATCTATCGCAAGCGCAACACCGGCCAAGTTAATACCTAAGTCTCTCTGTAAACGCATAGCCGTGTGTGCCCGCTGTAAACTATTACTCTCAAATCGCCATTGAGTGCAGGGATAAACCAACGGCTCTATTACACCTTCATCAACTAATTCTATTACCCACTCAGCAGAACGAGAACAAGCCAAACTTAAATCATTTAGTGTTAATTCTTTTTGTTCGTCGAGTAACAATCCATCAAAAATTTCTTTATTCATTACATTACACTCCCAATTTAACGCGTGGGTTATAGTCCAATTCTTGCTGCATTTTACGATATAGCGCTTTAGCACTGTCGCTATCAGCTGGTGGCAAAGTTATTTGCGCTACCACGTAAAGATCACCCGCAATTTTAGCTGGAATGCCTCGACCTTTCAGGCGCATTTTCTGCCCATTTTGTGTATTCGATTTAATTTTCAAATCAACTGGACCATTGGGTGTTGGCACTTTTACGCTGGCACCTAAAGCTGCCTCCCATGGTGTTAATGGTAAATCAAGATAAACATCATGGGCATCTACATGATAAAAGCCATGCGGGTTAAATTCTATCTCAAGATACAAATCACCCGCTGGTGCAGAACCCGCTCCAGCAGAGCCCTGCCCACTCAAACGAATACGCTGCCCTTGCTTAACCCCTTTAGGTATTTTAATATTTAATGTGCGCTGCTTATTAACAACATGCCCCGTTTCATCTAGCTCAGGAGACTGTAACACCAAACGGCGACTGCTACCTGTGTATGCATCCTCAAGATCAATCAATACCTTGGCATGATGATCTTCTCCCCGCATATTAAATCCACCACCCTGCCGATTGCCTGCATCAGCTGAACCAAAATCACGCCCAAACAATGATTCAAAAAAATCACTATAATTTGCGTCATCACCGCCGGTAAACCCACCGCCACGAAACTCAAATCCCGCATCCCACTCAGGTGGAGGGTTAAAGTCCTGACCCGCTTTCCAACTTTCACCCAGCTTATTATAGGCCGCTCGCTTCTCAGGGTCTTTTAGCACTTCATATGCTTCGCCGACTTCCTTAAAACGTGCTTCAGCATCTGACAGTTTGCTCACATCGGGATGATATTTACGTGCAAGCTTTCGATAGGCTCGTTTAATATCAGCCTGGCTAACATCTTTTTCAACATCTAAAATTTTGTAATAATCTTTATAATCCATTCATGACTCCGATATTAAAAACTTATAAAAACATTGCATAGTTCAGCATAAATTTATCCTCTAAACTCAATACCACTTTGGGTATATCGTGACAAACTAATATTTAAAAATACGTTTAGTTCGACACAATAAATGTGATTAAATTCAGCGCGCCTTAGGCGATGCCCATGTACACATACACATAGCCACATAGTCACATAGGGTCGGACCAAGCTAAATCATTGATATCAATAACTTTAAACCTAAAATAAAGGCTAAAAACAACCTTAAACACCCCTTTTTGGGGCCAAAACATTGTTTTAAGAAAAAAACAGTGCTTAGAGCAAGTCGATCTTTAATTCCCAGCCATGTTTGGCACAGCACGCATCACTGCCGCCAAAGGCCATTCTTGCTTAAGTTTGTTAAAGATAGGGCCTGTTGATGACATTGGCTATTTGAAGAAAAAAACGTTACGAATTAAACTTGCTCGATTTTGTTGTATAAAAAATTAATAAAAGACATGCCAAGCGGTGAAAATCAGTGGGTGATAGCTCGGCAGTAGGCAACAAAATTTTCATTGAAAATATTAAAGCTGATACGGGCTATAAGGCAAAGTCGTGAGAAATAATTAAAGACGATGATCATTATTGCATTAAAGAAAACGCTCCCTATTATGCCGTTGATTTTAATGCTGAAAAGGTCAGTTTAAGCCGTAAAAACACCTGAATTTAGCGTATTATATCAATAGTTTCGGGTATAGCTTGGCCCGACCCCACCGAACATTAAGTTACAGTGAGTCACAAAATGGCCCAATACTTCAGTACACTTGCTCAAACTTATAACATTTTTATACCGACCACTTTAAGAAACATAAAAAACATGGGGCTGCCCTCAATCGTTAACTCTTGCACATTATTTAAATATTGGTATTGTTTCATTATTCTTTTTAAACAACACAAAGGCCGTAATAATGAAAAAATTAATATTTATCATATTTAGTTTATTGTGTGCGAGTATTAGTTTAGCTTATGCAAATAGCGTTCAACCAAAATTTTCATCTGCTCACCCCGGCAATTATTCTATCAACATTAATAGCTCAACCAGTTTTGTTGATGTAACTGATGGCACTACGGGGGCAACGATTGCTACATATGGCCTTTCTGGAATACTTGGCACCACTGTAGATGAATCTTTCGGTGGTAACGGACCTCTTATAACCTTTAATTACTCACAATTAAAATCGTCACTCCCAACATTTGATTCACTGTCATTCGATACATTAGCCGCTTATAACTTTTTGCAATTCCCCGGTTTCAATAGCCTTACGTGTATACCGACTTGCGATGATCGCTTCTATTTTGGAAACTTTGATGGTAATACATTGTTAATGGATTATTACATGGGAAATTATAATCCTCCTGTTTTTAATCCGAATAATCCTTTTTCTTTTGACAGATTTAATTACCACTTTCGTTTTGAAGGCAGTGTCAGCACTGTACCAATACCGCCTGCATTTGGGCTGTTTTTAACTGCTTTGATGGGGCTTATCGGCTTAGCTAAACGTGGTACCACTTCACCAACAACAAGGCATTGAGATTGCAGTAATAACTTGTAATAGTTTCAAAAACACACTCAATATTTTCTGCAGCGCCTTACACTGAGAAAAAACTGAAGGGTATATTATTAGAGATGCCTTTTATTTAACTGTGCCACAAGGTTGCCGCTGGTTCTACGTAAACGCTGACTTAACATTTGTGAAATTATCCATAATAATTTAAAGGCTAATAACGGGTTTTCATCACGTAATTTAAACATGCCTTTTTTTGATAAAAACAACATTTCTACATCTGATGAGGCCACCATTTGTGCCGACCTTGCTTCTCCATCTATTAAAGACATTTCACCAAAACTTTGTGAAGGTAAAATAGATGCAATAACATTTATGGTAGAACCAGACTCCCTTTTAACCACATCAACCTTGCCTTTAATAACAATAGCCATGGTATTATCTTCTGATCCTTCTTCAAAAATAATCGTGCCTTTAGGTGCTGAATACGCCACCATTTGCTTACTAATACTGCATATTTCATCCCATGAAAAATCTTCTGCCCAGCGTGTTAGTTCTAGGCTATTGGCTAAATCATCATTTGAATACTGTATTTTTTTTAAAGTCATTTAAAAGTGCTCTTTATAAAAATTATCAATGAATTTATTTAATATTTATTATCTACAATGTATACCCGAAGCATTATGAATTTAACCCTTTTATTTCAATCGTTATTTTATAACTTCATTTAATTTTTTAACATCATAAAGCAAAGACCACTTGCCATCACCCACACTTACTTGGTTTGCCCACTCATTTGTACGTTCGAGATATTTTTTAGATTCTATTTCATCTTCTAATATTTTTTTTATCTTCATTGCAATGACGTGTATACCATTAAAATTAATGGTAAAATTTTTAAAGTAATTTTTTTTGGCATTAAGTTGTAAATCAGAAAAAACTAATATATAAGCTTGGCTGGCTTGAGTTTCATTTAAATATTCAATTGCATGTAACACCCCCCCGGTAATGTCATTGCCTTTACCGGGTTCAATATTTTGACAAAACTGTTTTACGGATTCTAAAAAAGCACGCTTTTGTGCATTTGCCATGGCTGTTCGAAAATCAAAACGCAATCGTAAAATTTCATCTTTTTCACTAAAATTTTTATTATCAATTCGTGCCAGCGCTATAGAATCGCCCGGTTTTAATATATTCAATAAATGGCGCATAGCCATTATTAAATCATTTGATTGCTGCTCTTCACTTTCAGCACTATCAATAAGTACATAAATCGCCTTTGTCTCTTTTGTCATAGCACAGCTGTGTAGAAAATAAAGCAATATAAACAATGGCATTACTTTTCCAAATAAGCGCACTTTTGACAATATATTTCTCATAAATTTTTGGCATGCTGTTCTTGTTGAGTAGTGATTTCATGTATAATATTTGAATTATTATTTACTTGCGAAATTTGCATTTTAGCATGCGTTTCTAACTGATATTTTTTAACGATCTCAGCTTGTATTAACGTATTTATTTTAGCTTCAATGGCTAAGGGAATAAAAATAACTAAATCATAAAAATTAATCATTAAGCGCTCTACTCCCAAAAACACACTTATAACTAATTGAATAAAAATTATAAAAATTCGTAATAACCAAACAAGAACGCCGCCAATCATCGTTCTAAGTGATAAAACAAATAATTCTAGCGGAATGGCTAAAAAAACCATTAAAAATGGCAACACAAACGCCATAACGGCCTGGCCCATAGTGGGTATCCAGTGTAATGGAGGCTCCGTCACTTCTACACCTGTTAACAACAATGTCAAAGATGTCCTGTCTGTAACCAATATATCATTCATGTAAGCCAATGATGCTTCTACGCTCGCAAAAATAAACAAAAAACCCAATAAAATATAAAAAATAATTTTACGCCGACGATATCCCAACAAATGTATCACTGGAAATAAGCGTGTTACATTTGCTGCCTCCATTACAAACATACCTAAAATAACTTCAATGCTAACCATAAAGAGTGCCGTAGCTTCTGAGGCACGAATTAAACTAGACCCTAAATAACTGGATGCGCCCACCATTTCTTCCAATGGTAAAGTAATGAGGTGAAAATTTATAGTTAACCCAAGAACGCCTAAACAAAGCGCCAAGCCTGATATAAAAAACTGTGTCAAAGATGATTCAGACAATATTGATTCAGCATCATCGGTATTTTTTCTTATGCCTTCGTAGGTGCGCATTTGACTATCAATAATAATTGAGCGTTGCTCTAAACCAATAATTTTTTTCTCAACTGAATTTAATGTATTAGTGAGCGAGCGCCAATAGGGTTTCATTTTTTTTAATAGTGTGTGACGCTGTCGATTAGCTCGATGATGTTCATTGGCTTCTTTGTTCATGGCTTTTTTTAACGTGCTGTGAATATCGTTTAATATTTTAGCCACGACTAATGAGCCGTTATCAGGAATATTTGCCACCGCCTCAACCGCTTTCAACCACTCGGGGGGTAAGGGAGAAACTTCGTGCGAGTTAACATAGTCTTTGTCAATACGCGTAATTTGCTCTTTTAAATCGCGTTGCAATAAAGGGTAACTGCTTAAATCACGGTGAATTAACATTTCTACTTGTTGAAATTCTCGCTCAATATTGCGCTCTGAACGCTCTCTTCCTTGCTTTAATAAGACATTACGATTGCGTAAAATCAATTTTTTTTCGGCCAGCTTTAAACCATGAACGATTAGTCGCAGCATATGCCGAAAACTTCTCATTACTATAATTGCAAGTTGATGCATCGGTTGACGCATCACATACATTACAATAATTAATACGCTTAGCCACAGGAGTAAAGTCAGATTTGATTGTGTTTCAATTAAATTTACCCAAAAATCAAGCATCATACACATGGCTCCATTTTTTAAAAACCTTTGCTCGAATCAACTGTAAAAAATATAACTATTCAGCTCACCTTCACAATTCGCCATCTTGGCGTTAGGAAAGTGGACACATACACCCAAAACATTATAAATTTAGGTGTTTTTTCATTTGCAAACAGGCCATTTACAACTCGAAATTAGTGAATTAGGGAGCTTAGATGAATAGCTACTTTTATGTTCACCCCTGTACGAGGATACACCATAGAAAATGACTTTGCCCAATTGGTTTACCTAAAATCAACAGCTATATACATTTTTATCTAGCGTTAAGACAGAAATAATAAAATAATAAATGTCATCTTAACAAACCTGTAAAGATATGGCTCTAAATACATGATACTGCTAACAAACTTTTTGTAATTTAATGGCTAAATCACGAAACCTAGTCTACTATTAGCGTTAAACATGCGTTAAACCCAAAAAATGCCAGGACAATGACGAACGCAACCCCCAATCAGTCGCTTATGAATAAAAAAGCGTCAAATAAAATAACCGCACTGGACTTAAAAAAGCCCGAATATTTTTTCAATCGACAGTTGAGTTTGCTCGAATTTAACTGGCGAGTACTGCAACAAGCAAAAGATGAAAGCATTCCTCTGCTTGAGCGCCTTCGGTTTTTATGTATCTTTAGCACCAATCTAGATGAATTTTTTGAAATTCGCGTATCTGGCTTACAGCAAAAAGTTGAATTAGGCGCATTGCACAATGAGCCAGATAACACGTCACCCGTCCAAATCTTAAAATTAATTAGTGAAAGAGCACATGATCTGATTATTGAACAATATGACACGCTCTATGCCATTTTAGAAAAACATTTGCCGGCAGAAGACATTCGCTTTGTACGCAGAAATGAATGGAATGCTTGCATGGACAGCTGGCTTAAAGACTATTTTGTTAATGAGCTCCAGCCCATTATCAGCCCCTTAGCCTTAGACCCTGCACACCCTTTTCCACGCATTCTCAATAAAAGTTTACACTTCATTGTTTCGTTAAAAGGTAAAGATGCCTTTGGTCGTAATAGCGGGTTAGCCATTGTTCAAACCCCTCGGGCATTACCCCGATTTATTCAACTTCCTCACCAAGAATGTGAATGTGGCCCCAATGATTTTGTCTTTTTATCATCTGTTGTCCATGCCTATGTGAGTTCATTATTTCCCGGCATGAGCGTTAAGGGGTGCTACCAGTTTCGTGTTACCCGAAATAGTGACTTGTATGTTGACGAAGAAGAAATTGACGACTTATTACGTGCCGTAGAAGGCGAGCTAGGCTCACGTCGCTATGGTGACGCGGTAAGGCTTGAGGCAGCACACGATTGCCCCGAGGCAATTTGCCATTATTTATTAGATAAATTCAAATTGAGCGAACAAGACTTATACTTGGTTGAAGGCCCGGTCAATGCAAACCGTTTACATGAAGTTTACGACTTAATTAATCGGCCCGATTTAAAATATAAACCGTTTGTGCCCTCAGTACCTTCAAAAATCATACTCAAATCAGATATTTTTGAGTCAATTCGTAAACAGGATGTACTGCTGCATCACCCTTATGAGTCGTTTGCACCGGTGGTTGATTTCATTCGCCAAGCGGCAAATGACCCCAATGTTTTAGCCATAAAACAAACGCTTTATCGCACCGGCCCAAGCTCTGCTGTTGTCAATGCATTGGTAAAAGCGGCTCGGCTTGGCAAAGAAGTAACTGTAATCGTTGAATTACGTGCTCGTTTTGATGAGCAAGCCAATATTTCTCTCTCCGCCAAACTACAGGAAGCAGGTGCACATGTGGTTTATGGTGTAGTGGGCTATAAAACCCATGCTAAAATGTTGCTCATTATTCGGCGTGAATCCATGCATTTAAGACAATATGTTCACTTGGGCACAGGCAATTATCATTCGCGCACAGCCCGCACTTACACCGATTATGGTTTTTTTACGACCAATAAAAAAATATGTGAAGATACTAATCGTGTATTTCATCAACTTACCAGCATGGGTCAAACCAAAAACTTAAATAAATTATTACAATCGCCATTTACCCTACAAGATACATTAGAAATTAAAATAGAAAGAGAAAAACTCATTGCTGCACAGGGACAAGAAGGTCGCATTATTATAAAACTTAATTCATTAGTTGATGCGGCCATGATAAGCGCCTTGTATCAAGCGTCTAATGAGGGCGTGAAAATTGATTGTATCATCAGGGGAATGTGTAGCTTGCGCCCAGGAATTCCGGGCGTGTCTGAAAATATAAAAGTTATTTCCATCGTTGGCCGTTTTTTAGAGCACGATAGAGTTATCTACTTTAAAAATAACAACAAACCCGAAGTATATATCTCCAGCGCCGACTGGATGGAACGCAACTTATATCATCGGGTAGAAATTGCTACGCCGATAGAAAACAAAGCCTTACAGGAACGTATCATTAATGAATTAGAATATTACTTACTCGACAATACTCAAGCCTGGGTTTTAAATTCTGAGGGTATTTATACACAAAGCACACCCGAAAATGGTAAAGAGGCCTTTGCAGCACAAGAAAAACTATTAGAAGATTTAGCTGAAAGTAGTTAGTTTACAACCGTTACAAAAAATCAGGCTAAATAAAAATTAAACCATACGTTCAGTTTTTAAACTTAGCCCTACACCCAATAAATAATTTGATTCTTGTATTAAATCATTAATGGTTAATGGATGCTCATTTAACCATCTATCAGGCAGTTGTAACGTTAGCACTTTATCTACAATGTTAATTCCAATAACAGGCAGTTTATTTTCAATTCGACTGCGATGAAATATCACGGAAAGACGTAAAAGAATGGTTAAGTAAATTAAATTTTGACGCAAATTTTTATGTATTTCACTAAAACTATCTTTATTTATTTTTCCTCGATGTGCGCGTACAATAACTGAAAGGCGGTGTTGCTCTTGGCGTGAAAAGCCCGCCAAATCAGCATTTTCAATAATATAAGCGCCATGCCGTTGAAAGGAAGAATGAGAAATATTTCTGCCAATTTCAAAAATATCACATGCCCATTCCAGTAAATTTTTATAATGCTGCACTTCAACAAAGCGTTCAAATTTTAACTGCTTAAAAAAATCAAATGCGGTTAATTTAATTCGTTCCGCGTGCTTTAAGTCGGTATGAAAACGCCCAGCTAATGCACTAATGCTTTTGTTACGAATATCCTTGTTGTGTCGTCGCCCCACCATATCATAGAGCAAGCCTTCACGTAATGCACCTTGTGAGACATGCATATACTTAATGTCGAGTGCTTCAAATACACCGGCTAAAACGATTAATCCTCCAAGAAAAACCGGTTGACGTTTTTCACTCAGCCCGGGTAAATCTAATTTCTTAATTTTTTTATACTCGCTACAAATGGCGATAAGCTTAAATAGTGACTCTCGATTAATTCCCTCATTTTCTTGAATATCCATTTCCCGAATAACATTGGCAATCGACTTAATTGAGCCTGATGAGCCGATGACCGACCGCCAGCCTAAGCTCGTGTAGGTATAGCGCAATGCTTTCATTCGTTGCAATACAAAAATGCGTGCTTCCTGCAACCGTTTGGCTTTTATTTTACCATCTTCGAAAAAACGCTGTGTTAGCATGACACAGCCCATTTCCACACTGTTGAGCAGCTGTGGCGTCAAGCCTTCGCCTATAATCAATTCAGTGCTACCACCACCAATATCAATAATAAGTTTTGACTGGTGGTCTTGTTCCAAGGTATGCGCCACGCCCTGGTAAATCAGCCGAGCTTCTTCGATACCGGAAATAATTTCAATGGGAAAACCCAGCGCTTGTTCCGCCTGAAAAATAAATTCATCATCATGCTTCACACCGCGCAAGGTATTCGTGCCGACAGCATTTACACAATAAGCGTCAAGTGAACGAATGCGCTGGCCAAAACGGCTTAAACAATCTAACGCGCGCTGCTCAACCTGAGGCTCTAACCGGCCTTCACTATCAAGCCCTTCGGCTAAGCGCACCATTTCACGTATACGGTCCTGAATAACCAGTTGCCCTTGGTTGTCTTCTGCCACAACCATATGAAAACTATTGGAGCCGAGATCAATCGCCGCAATGATGTTTTTATTTAACAAGAAACATTATTCTCTCTTAATTATACTATCCTCATTATATACCCAAAACATTAGTCCATAATAAAAAAACATGCAAAAAAATCAATTTTATTCCGTCATAAGTAACACAAGATACTGACATTTATTAGTCATCTAATATCCTGTTTGAGTGCCTTCTTAAAATTGACGTCACACGGCCCCATTCATCACTTAGGAGACAATAAAGATCTTTATTACAATCTCTACTGCGTTTTAAAGAAAAAGCGTAAATTAAGCCAAAATAACTAAAATGCCTTAAGATAAAGGACATATTTTTATTCAATTGGTCTATAGTTTTATATAAGACTATAATTTTTTGTGGCAGTATTTTTCATACCGTATTTGGTATTTGAACACCGGGGAAAATGGATATGAGTATTTTTGATCACTACACGCAACGTTTTGAAAAAACGAAAGAAGAAGAGCTTTCTCTTCAAGAGTATCTAGACCTATGTAAAAGCGACCCACTTACCTACGCCAGCCCGGCTGAAAGAATGCTCAAAGCCATTGGTGAACCTGAATATGTCGATACCCACAATGACCCAAAGCTCAGTCGATTATTTCAAAATAAAGTGATTAAAATTTATCCGGCTTTCCGCGAATTTTATGGCATGGAAGACGTAATTGAACAAATTGTTTCCTTTCTGCGCCATGCAGCTCAGGGCCTTGAAGAAAAAAAACAAGTGCTATATCTTCTCGGTCCAGTGGGCGGTGGCAAGTCATCATTAGCCGAGCGCTTAAAATCATTAATGGAAAAAATTCCTTTTTACGCCATCAAAGGCTCCCCTGTATTTGAGTCTCCGCTGTCATTATTTGATATAGAAGAAGATGGTGATATTCTTAAATCCGATTACGGCATTCCCACACGCTATTTTAGTAGCATTATGTCACCTTGGGCGACTAAGCGACTCCATGAATTCAATGGCGATATCAGTCAATTTAAAGTCATCAGAATTCGCCCGTCTATTCTTAAGCAAATTGCCATTACCAAAACCGAACCCGGTGATGAAAATAATCAAGATATTTCATCTCTTGTTGGCAAGGTTGATATTCGTATGCTGGAAGAATATTCACAAGATGACCCGGATGCCTACAGCTACTCAGGTGGATTATGCCGTGCCAATCAAGGATTAATGGAATTTGTTGAGATGTTTAAAGCGCCCATTAAGGTGCTGCACCCATTACTGACCGCAACTCAAGAAGGCAATTACAAAGGCACGGAAGGCTTAGCAGCCCTGCCATTTGACGGCATAATATTAGCCCACTCTAATGAATCAGAATGGCAAGCCTTTAGAAACAATAAAAATAATGAAGCTTTCTTAGATCGCATTAATATTGTCAAAGTCCCTTATTGCTTACGCGTATCTGAAGAATTAAAAATTTACGATAAGTTGCTCGAACACAGCTCACTCAATAAAGCCCCCTGCGCACCTGGTACTTTAGAAATGATGTCGCAATTTGCTGTGCTATCTCGATTAAAAGAACCTGAAAATTCTAATTTATTTTCAAAAATGCGTGTATATGATGGTGAAAACTTAAAAGATACTGACCCACATGCTAAATCATTTCAAGAATATCGCGATTATGCAGGTATAGATGAAGGTATGACTGGCTTATCTACACGTTTTGCTTTTAAAATAATATCCCGTGTATTTAATTTCGATAACACCGAAATTGCAGCCAACCCAGTACATCTTTTATATGTACTCGAGCAACAAATTGAACGCGAACAATTTCCTAAAGAGCTCGAAGAAAAATACCTTTCGCATCTAAAAGGATATTTAACGCAAAAGTATATTGAATTTATTGGCAAAGAAATTCAAACCGCTTATTTACAATCTTATTCTGAATACGGACAAAATATATTTGACCGCTATGTCACTTATGCAGATTATTGGATACAAGACACTGAATTTCGCGACCCTGAAACCGGTGAAATGTTTGATCGCGGCTCATTAAACGATGAATTAGAAAAAATCGAAAAGCCTGCAGGCATTAGTAATCCAAAAGATTTTCGTAATGAAATTGTTAACTTTGTACTACGTGCTCGTGCTAATAATGAAGGTAAAAACCCTGCCTGGACCAGTTACGAAAAATTACGTACCGTTATTGAGAAAAAAATGTTTTCCAATACAGAAGACTTGCTCCCGGTTATATCATTCAATAGCAAATCATCTCAAGACGACCAGAAGAAACACGAAGATTTTGTCTCTCGTATGGTAGATAAAGGCTACACAGAGAAGCAAGTTCGCTTACTTAGCGAATGGTACTTACGCGTACGCAAATCATCATAGGGCGCCTTCAATATGGCTCAAATTGTTGATAGACGTCTAAACGGTAAAAATAAAAGCGCTGTAAATCGACAGCGCTTTTTACGCCGATTTCGCAAACAAATTAAAAAATCCATTGAGAATGTTATTGCAGAACGTAGCGTAACTGATCTTGATAAAGGCGAAAAAATATCGATCCCTAAAGAAGATACTTCTGAGCCATTTTTTCATCACGGCCAAGGCGGTCGCCGCGATGTCGTTCACACGGGCAACAAAGAATTCAATCAGGGCGATAAAATTCCACGCCCTGAAGGTGGTGCTGAAAAAGGTGAAGGCGGCGAGGCATCTGATTCAGGCGAAGGCGAAGATAGCTTTGTATTTGAATTATCACGCGAGGAATTTTTACAATTTTTCTTTGAAGACCTTGAGTTACCCAATTTAGTTAAAACAAAATTATCGACTATTACAAAAAATAAAAAAGTTCGCGCTGGCCATAGCTCAGAAGGTAACCCGACTAATATCAATGTTGTACGCTCACTTACTGGTGCTATGGGGCGCAGAATGGCGTTACGAAGCCCTTACAAGAAAGAGCTAAAAAAATTAGAAGAAGAGCTGGATGACTTACTCAAACGATACGAAGAAACCGATCAAATTATTATTGGAATACGTGAGCGCATTGTATTTTTAAAAAACAAAATAAAAAAAATTCCCTTTATAGATTCATTCGATTTACGCTATGATAACCACATTGATCAACCGTCTCCGACCACCCAAGCCGTGATGTTTTGCGTAATGGATGTTTCAGGCTCAATGGGCCGTGAAGAAAAAGACATATCAAAACGCTTTTTTATGTTGCTATATTTATTTTTAACTCGCACTTATGAAAAAATAAGAATCATTTTTATTTCTCATCACACCATCGCATCTGAAGTAGACGAAGAAACTTTTTTTTACTCTCGTGAAACAGGTGGCACCGTGGTTTCCAGCGCATTAAAGCTAATGTCTTCTATTATTCATGATCGCTTCCCAACAGATGACTGGAACATTTATGCCGCTCAAGCATCAGATGGCGACAATTGGCATAATGATTCTAAAATATGCATTGATATACTGAATAACAATATCATGCCCTATGTGCAGTACTATTCGTATATAGAAATTACCACTGATCAACATCAAAACCTTTGGGAAGAATATGCAAATATTCAGTCACAATGGGATAATTTTGCCATGAAAAAAATTGAAAAAGTTGCTGATATATACCCGGTATTTAGAAAGTTATTTAAAAAACGTGATGCAAAATAATGAGAGCAAAAGCCATAAAAAATCAACCCATATCAAACACCTCCGAGTGGACGTTTGAGCTTATTGAAAAATATCACACTGAAATTGAACGCATCGCGGGAAACTTCGGGCTAGACACCTACCCTATTCAATTAGAAATTATCACCACCGAGCAGATGATGGACGCCTATTCATCTGTGGGCATGCCATTAGGCTACAATCACTGGACATTCGGTAAAGAGTTTGTCAATACTGAGCGTAACTACAAACGAGGGCAAATGGGTTTAGCCTATGAAATCGTTATTAATTCAGACCCTTGCATTGCTTATTTAATGGAAGAAAATTCGCTTCCCATGCAAGCATTAGTTATTGCTCATGCGGCTTATGGACATAATTCTTTTTTCAAAAATAATTATCTTTTCACAACGTGGACCAGTGCAGACTCAATCATTGATTACCTGCTCTTTGCAAAAAATTATATTGCCGAATGTGAAATACGCTATGGTGAAGATGCAGTAGAAAGTATTCTTGATTCCTGTCATGCATTAAAAAACTATGGCGTTGATCGCTACAAACGCCCACCTAAACTTTCAATGCAAGAAGAAAAAACTCGCCAGCATGAAAGAGAAGAATACCTACAATCTCAAATCAATGAGCTTTGGCGCACTATACCCAACAAAGAAAATAATACCAAAGACAAGCGACACTCTCGTTATCCCTCTGAACCACAAGAAAATATACTTTATTTTATCGAAAAACATGCGCCATTACTTGAACACTGGCAAAGAGAAATTGTAAGAATCGTGCGTAAAATTTCACAATATTTTTACCCACAAAGACAAACTCAAGTCATGAATGAAGGCTGGGCTACGTTCTGGCACTATACCATTTTAAATCAATTATACGATGAAGGCCTTTGTAATGATGGTTTTATGATTGAATTTTTACAATCTCATACCAATGTGGTTGCCCAACCAACATTTGATAGCCCCTATTATTCCGGCATTAACCCCTATGCCCTTGGATTTAATATGATGACGGATATACGTCGAATTTGTGAACACCCCACCGATGAAGATCGTGAATGGTTTCCTGATATTGCGGGTAGCGACTGGCAAACAACCCTCAATTTTGCTATGCGTAATTTCAAAGATGAAAGCTTTATCGGCCAATTTCTATCACCAAAACTCATTCGTGATTTTAAAATGTTTGCCATAAAAGACGATGATCATTGCAAAGAAATTGAAGTCAGTGGAATTCATAACGATATGGGTTATCAAAAAGTACGCAGCACCCTCTCTGAACAATATAATTTAGGCAGCAATGAACCGAATATACAGGTTTATGACGTTGATGTAAAAGGCGACCGGTCACTCACCTTGCGGCACACTCAACACCTGCGCCGTCCCCTAGACAAATCCGCCCATGAAGTCATTAAGCATGTGGCTAGATTATGGGGTTTTAATGTAAAAATAGAAAGTGTAGACGCAAGGGGTAAAGTCGTAAAAACCTTCAAATGCTCTCCCATGAAGTAAACAATCCGGGCGAGTGTTACTCCTCACGAGCCTGTTTATACATTTAAAGCCCATCTTGAAACAATCTAACACGACATAAAAAACCCTACGATATCAAGCATATATATTTCTTGACAACCTATCCTTTATCGTGCTTGACCCTTACGAATAAGCAACTATACTCATATATAGGTTGATACAATAAATACTCAAAAGCACTATAAAAATAGGTGATTTACAGGTTTTTCTGTTAATTTATCGGTAGTTTTCCTGAGTTTATAATAATACAAGCAACTGTAATTTTAAACAAAATAGGAACGCGACACATGTTTACACACACACGACTCATCGGTTTACTGGTTGCACTGCTCATGGTGCTAGCCATGCCAACACAAGCCGATGAAGAAACTCCATTTCCAGGTCGCGCCAAATACCCCAACACCCCCTACATCACTACTGAGCAATTATTTGATGAGTACGAACAAATAATCATCATTGATTCCCGCTCATCGTTTGAATACCAGACGCTTAAAATTTCTTCTGCTCTCAACATACCTTTAAGCTCACAAACTGCTGATTACGTTATAAGACTGCAACAACTACGCAACAAACACCCATACAAAAAAATTGTTTTTTATTGCAATGGACACAGCTGCTATAAGTCTTATAAAGCAACACTAAAAGCAAAAATGATCGCAAAGCTTGACAATATTTTTGCTTATGATGCCGGTGTATTTGACTGGGCACGAGCGCACCCCGAAAAAGCCACACTGCTTGGCCAAAGCCCGGTAAATTTAAACGATTTAATTTCATCTGAAAACCTAAAGAAACATATATTGCCCAGCTTAAAGTTCATTAAGCAGGCCACTGATAAAACCATTATTGTTGATGTTCGTTCACGCGATCAAAGAGAAGGATTTTATGTTTTTTCAGGCTTTGAAAAAAAGATTCCTTTAAGTGATAAGGAGGGCTTAAAAAAGATTATTCGTTTAGCAAAAAAACAAAATAAAGCATTATATATTTACGATGCCGTTGGAAAGCAAGTGCGCTGGTTACAGTATTTTTTAGAAAAGCATAATGCCAAAGATTATTACTTTATGAAGGGCGGTGCGCTTGCGTATTACGATATACCAATGAATGATCTTTTGGATAACTAAAACTAGAAACAGTTACTTCATTGCATGCCCAAAACGTTATGAACCTAGGGTTAATTTTCACCTTATTTCTCTCTGACGTTATTGAAATTCCTTTCAATAATTAACGATTGATCGTCATTTCACCTTATCAAAAAAAATAAAACAAAAATTACACTTAATTTTATAGCACTTTGGGCACATAGTTACTGCCATTAAGTTAAATGCTAACGACTTGATTCTCTAGTTCCCACGGTCCTCCATGAGAATTTATACAAAAATACAAAATATTCACATGTTTTAACAATACCATCACACACGTTTTTTGAATTATTTCTTGTACTATAGTACGGACTGAATATATGATATAAATTATATTAAAAAACTGACTATAACTTTCTTTTTCATACAACCGCCTACACAAATGCATGACTTAGGTCACATAAATTAGGCGTTTAATGCTGTATCTTAAAGCCACTTATTTAGTTATTCAATTTTTAAAATTTAATACCAATTAAGCATACGTTTCCATGCATTTTTTGCGCATGGCAAATAAATTAAAGAGACCATTATCAAAAGGCACACAAATGAAAACATTAATAAAAATGGGTTTAGCGATGTTCCTAGTCGCAGCAATGAACTCAGCAATGGCAGGCGGCGCTCCTGCTGGCGCTCCAACACCACCTCCTGGTGCACCAACTACACCGCCACCTGGTGCTCCAACACCACCATAGCCTGCTATTAAATAACAAGCTAAATAGCGTCAGATTAACACTTAGATAATCTGGCTCTATTACATTTTTACATCAAACGCAAACACTTATGCCGCTTCACCTCGACCTTTACCGAGCTCATTATTAACTGACAAACTCTTACCACGTTTTTTATAACGTACACTCGGATTGCGCCGCTTATTTTTTGATGACGACGCATTAAATTTAGGCTTCGCTTGTAACGGTTCTAAACCGGCAATTTGCAATAACTCATAACGCACACTCAACAATTTTTGCACACGATAAAACAGCTGCCAGTCTTGTGGGCCAATTAATGAATACGCCGACCCTGTTGAACCACCACGCCCTGTGCGACCAATGCGATGCACGTAATCTTCTGCCTGCATGGGCATGTCAAAATTAACAACATGTGACAATGTGCGTATATCTAAACCACGTGCCGCAACATCCGTTGCCACTAACACTTTTAAACGCCGACGCTGCATTTGCTCAATGACTCTACGGCGTATGTTTTGACGCATGTCACCATGCAACGCGGCACAGGCATAACCATCATCTTTTAACATTTCAGCTAATTTATCAGCTCCCTTTTTAGTCGAGGTGAAAACGATTGCTTGCTCGACAGAATCATCCGATAAAATATGTCCAAGCAATTTACGTTTATGACGGAAGTCATCTGCCTGTATCATATGTTGAGTAATGGCATCATGTTTAATTTTGACACCGGCTATTTGAATAGAAACTGGCTTATTTAGTAAATCACGGGCTACCTTTTCAACTTGCCCTTCTAAGGTCGCTGAAAATAATAAGGTTTGTCGAGTTACAGGCGTTTGCTTTGCAATACGCGAAACTTCATCGACAAATCCCATATCTAACATACGATCAGCTTCATCCAGAATAAGCATTTGTACTCGGGAAAAATCGACTCTTCCTGAGTTCATGTGATCGATCAAACGTCCAGGGGTTGCAACTAAAAAATCGAGTGATTGGCGCAGCATTTTAATTTGAGGTGGGTAAGGTACGCCACCCACGATTGTCGTTGAGCGCATGCGTAAATATTTTGTGAGTTGGTAAATATTATCGGAAACTTGTTTCGCTAATTCGCGTGTTGGCGTAAGCACCAAAACACGCGGCCCATGCCCTTCTGGCGCTTCATTTTGTGCCAACAAGTGCAACGTGGGCAAAACAAATGCTGCGGTTTTACCCGTGCCCGTAGGTGCTGATGCCATGACATCTTTTCCTTCGAGTATATGCGGTATTGCTTGGGTTTGAATATCGGAAGGCTCGGTAAAGCCAAGGTCATTAATAGATTTAAGTAGTTTTGCGTGAAGTGCTAATTGATCAAACGACAAGCTTTGCGCCCCTATATAAATTTGGTTGATCGCCACCAGGTCAAAAGTCTGGTGCACCTTATGCTCGATTGTAACAATTCGCACAATCAAGTGCCGCACTATAGGTTATATCGAGAATAAAAGATAGCGTATATTATAGATATTTTTATTTATGTAGCTCTCTTAAGTAATTAATTTATATACAATTTATTTAATATTTTATTCGAATTACGTCAAGCAATCAAACACATTTGTTTAATATTATCAACAAAATGTCTTTACTCGCCCATACAGCATAGATTGTGACAATTTTTTAACCTACTATTATAGGAAGCTAGCAATTTTTACTGCTTTATCAATATATTTCATCACTCATTGATAATTTATTTTTTACATGTAATTAATTGAAATAAAAGACATTATTGCCTTAATGATTTCGCTAGTCATGACATACAAATAAAATTACAGCTATTATATTTATATTATTGTTTTTGAAAGAGTATTTTTCATAAACACTGCTATTATTATAGCGATACGCGCATAAATAGAATGACTTGAGGACTGAGCGGATGAAATTAAAACAAAGCCTATTACTAACCACAATGACATTATTAACCTTTATGTCATTTCACAGCCAAGCAGGACGTCAGGGGGTTAGTTATTACTACGGTTTAGGGTTAGGCATTATCGCCCCAACAGATTTGGATATAGCGGGAGTCGGTAATCTTATAGTTGGCATTGAAGAAGACGGCTGGTCCTTTGAAGCCATTGCCTTCACCAGCACCAAAGCTGGCACTGACAGCCCAGCAGTAGATTACTCAGCCAATGGCACACATTTTGGCTTAGCTTACCGCACGGTTGAGCGCAACAACAGTTGGTTCAAATTTAAAGTCAGTGGAACAAAAATGACTTTTGATACTACCGATACCACAACTGATTTTGACACCAGTGGCAACAGTTATACCATAGGCTGGGGCATGCGCATGGGCACTAATTCACGTCTTGAAATTGATTATGACTTCTACGACAGCAATGATTTAGACGCAGTTCACATGATAACTACCCGTTATTTCTGGGGTGGGTCTGAGTACAAAGGTAGAAAATTTTAATTTACTACGCTTTAGATATGGCTTAAAAATACATTTAAGTCATTAAGTCGCTGCCGGGTACCAATATCGGCCCACTGACCGCTAAATAATTCACCGCTAATTTGATTCTCGACAATATACGCTTTAATCATAGGCGCTAAAGGATATTTGCCCGGCTGATAATTAACAAAAAATTCGCTCGAGTAAACACCCAAACCACTGTAAGTTAATAATTTATCACCGGACTCAACTAATCGCCCACTGTCTAAAGCAAAATCGCCCAAGGCATGGTGCCCTGGATTATTGACCAAAACCAAATGTGCTTTATCCTCCAATGGAAAGTCATAGAGTTTAGCCAATGGATAATCTGTCCAGACATCCGCATTAACCACCAAAAAAGGTGCTTCGCCTAACAAAGGCAAGGCATGGTAAATTCCGCCGCCTGTTTCTAACATTTGATTGCGCTCATTTGAATAGATAATTTTCAGGTTATATTTTGAACCATCACCTAACGCACTCATAATTTGTTGGCCTAACCACGCAACATTAATAACCACCTCTTCAAACCCCGCTTGTGCAAGATTAAATAAATGGTATTCAATTAAACGCTTTTCTCCAGCTTTGAGCAATGGTTTAGGCGTCGTGTCAGTCAAAGGCCGTAATCGCTCACCTCGCCCTGCGGCTAAAATCATGGCTTTCACTGAATTAGTGCCAGGGTTTCACTTTCACACTGAATATTTAATGCGGTTAATAATGCCAAAAAATGCGCCAATTCATCGTAGCGCTGACAAACATCAAATACGTAGGCTAACGTGCGGGGAATATCTTTTAAGTAATTCGGTTTATCATCACGGTGATTCAAGCGGGCAAAGATACCAATCGCCTTCATATGCCGCTGCAATCCCATAAAATCTAATTGTTTGATAAAGAGTGACTTATTAATGCGCAATGGCGATAATGCTAAAAATTGATCTATCCACATTAGCTGTTTTTGTCTTGGCCAAGCGATATAACAATCTTTAATCAAAGAAACCAAATCGTACGTTGGCGGGCCATTAACCGCATCTTGAAAATCAATAACCCCCGGATTACCCTCGTCAGTTATCATTAAATTGCGCGAATGATAATCGCGATGCACAAAAACAGCACCTTGCTGCAATGCGGACACAGCAAGCAGCTCTACCGTCTCGGCAATTGTTTTGATTTGCACCTTTGTTAAGGCGATATTGAGATGTTTTTGTAAGTACCAGTCACTAAATAAAGCCATTTCAGATATTAATAATTCGGCATTATAAACGGGGATATCCGCAGCAATTGCCTGCATTTTAATAATGGCCTGTATCGCGTCAATGTAAAGCGAATCGGCCGTTTCATTATTTAACTTATCTAAATAGGCAATAGAGCCTAAATCACTCAGCTGCATAAAACCTTGTTGCCAATTAATATGGCCGATATGGGGTGCCTGAACACCCACAGACTCAATTAATTTAGCCATTTTAATAAATGGCTGGCAATCTTCTTTTTCGGGTGGTGCATCCATAATAATCCAGCAATCATTGCCGCTCTTCAGCCTAAAATACCGCCGAAAACTCGCATCAGCCGATGCGACTTCAATGCAAAAATTGTCGAGTTGCCACACAGTCTCAACCCAATGTTTTATCGCCTCGAGTCTAGTATCCGTTGTTTCGGTCATCATAAGCTCACCCATCTCTCATTAACGATATTGTATTGCGCCACATTAGACCTGTTTTAACCTA
>UOFF01000276.1_pt1 | contig 33338 bp, 27 predicted proteins | sample 1990091 | NCBI WGS metagenome assembly UOFF01 (sample SAMEA4728526, study PRJEB27164) | hydrothermal vent metagenome | biome: marine basaltic hydrothermal vent biome; feature: marine hydrothermal vent; material: mineral | place: Pacific Ocean | collected 2011-06-14/2011-07-23 | depth 1741 m | reverse complement strand
TATGTCATCAGAAGCAAAACTTAGCGGGCTCTCTCGACGCCTAGTTCTTGATGGTTTGATAGAAGAAGACATTGCATTAAACGCCCAAGTTGAATCAAAAAAAGATAAGCTTAATCTTAGCCAATTTTTAGTTTCTAATAATTTAATCCCTGCCAATAAACTGGCAACCATTGCATCAAGTGAATTTGGCATTCCTTTACTGGATCTTGATGCATTAGACCATGAGACTATCCCTAAAGATTTAGTTGATGAAGAACTCATCAAAAAACACCAGGCAATTCCCATTTACAAACGAGGTAATCGTCTTTATGTAGCATTAGCCGAGCCAACAAATCTGGTGGGTATTGATGAAATAAAATTTCAAACCGGCATCAATACCGAAGCCATTCTTGTGGAAGCCGACAAGCTAAGTCTCTTTATCGAAAAAACACTTGAGTCTAAAGAAGATGGCATGAATGGCCTTCTCGATGATGACCTTGATGATGTAGACTTTGAAGACACCGAAGCTGATGACAGCAGTGATGGTGATGAATCTTCTGAGGCCGATGACACACCTGTAGTTCGCTTTGTAAACAAGGTTTTTCTTGATGCGATAAAAAAAGGCGCTTCAGACATTCATTTTGAACCCTATGAAAAACGTTATCGTGTGCGTTTGCGCATTGATGGTGTGTTACGCGAAGTGGCCTCACCACCCACTTCAATGGGCGGACGACTCTCAGCCCGTATTAAGGTCATGTCACGCATGGATACCGCAGAACGACGTGTGCCACAAGATGGCCGTATTAAAATGCGAATTTCCAAAAATAAAGCCATCGACTTTCGTGTAAATACTTGCCCTACTCTGTTCGGTGAAAAAATTGTATTACGTATTCTCGATGCCTCTGCTGCAAAATTAGGCATAGATGTATTGGGTTACGAACCCGAACAAAAAGCGCTTTATCTAGAAGCGCTAGAAAACCCTTATGGCATGATTTTAGTTACCGGGCCGACCGGTAGCGGTAAAACCGTGTCGCTTTACACCGGTTTAAATATTTTAAATACCGAAGATAGAAATATATCTACTGCAGAAGACCCGGTGGAAATAAATTTGGAAGGCATTAATCAAGTCAACATGAACCCAAAAGTTGGACTAGACTTTAACTCAACGTTACGTGCTTTTTTACGTCAAGACCCAGATATTATCATGGTCGGTGAAATTCGTGACTTAGAAACTGCCGGTATCGCGATTAAAGCCGCTCAAACAGGGCATATGGTGTTATCTACGCTACACACGAATGATGCACCGCAAACGCTCTCACGCTTAATTAACATGGGAGTGCCACCCTTTAATATTGCATCTGCGGTGAATTTAATTATTGCTCAGCGTCTTGCCAGACGCTTATGTGAAAACTGTAAGGTTGAAGAAAAATTAACCAAAGATGTACTGCTCAGTGAGGGTTTTCCAGAGGACGACATCAATGATGGTGTAACACTTTACAAAACTGTGGGATGCGAACAATGCGACAAAGGCTATAAGGGCCGTGTCGGTATATATCAAGTTATGAAAATTTCTGAAGAAATGGGAAGAATTATTATGCGCGAAGGTAATGCATTAGAATTAGCAGACCAAGCTCAAAAAGAAGGTATTCCAGATTTGCGACAATCTGCGATAAAAAAAGCCATGAGTGGTGTCACCAGTCTTGAAGAAATTAATCGAGTGACCAAGGACTAAACATGGCAACAAAAACCATAGAAAAAAGCACCTTTCACTGGGAAGGAAGAAACAAAGATGGTAAAACTGTAAAAGGTGATATCAATGCAACCAGCCAAGCTTTAGTCAAAGCTGAACTTAGAAAACGCGGCATCTTACCTAAAAAAGTCACTAAAAAATCGGCTGGACTCTTTGGTAAAAAGAAAGGTAAAAAAATTAAATCAGCTGATATTTCTGTGTTTAGCCGTCAAATGGCCACCATGATGAAAGCCGGTGTGCCACTGGTTCAATCGTTTGAAATAACCGCAGATGGTCATTCAAATCCCTCTATGACAGAGCTCATTCTTAAAATTAAAGTAGATGTTGAGGCCGGCGGTACCTTTGCAGAAGCCATTAGCAAACATCCCCTGTATTTCGATGATTTATTTTGTAATTTAGTCGCGGCCGGTGAGCAATCTGGTGCGCTAGAAACCCTGTTAGAAAAAATTGCCACTTACAAAGAAAAAACCGAAGCATTAAAAACTAAAATTAAAAAAGCCATGGTATACCCATTATCGGTTTTAGGCGTTGCCATGATTGTTTCCGCTATTTTATTGATCTTTGTCGTGCCAATATTTGCCGGTTTATTCGGCAGTTTTGGCGCCGATCTGCCTGCATTTACATTATTTGTTGTTGGGTTATCTGATTTTGCGGTGAAATGGTGGTATGTCATTTTTGGTGTAATTGCCGGCTCAATTTGGGGATTTACTCAAACATATCGACGTTCGAGAAAATTTCGCAACACGCTTGATAGGCTCTATTTAAAAATACCGGTGGTGAGTGGGTTGGTAAAAAACTCATCCATAGCCCGTTTTTCACGCACCTTAGCCACTATGTTTACTGCAGGTGTACCGTTGGTTGAAGCCATGGACTCAGTGGCTGGGGCTTCTGGTAACAATGAATACATAGAAGCTATTTTAACTCTACGTGATGACCTTGCAAGTGGACTGCAACTGCAAAGCAGCTTACAACAATTTCCGGAACTCTTTCCTAACTTGGTGGTTCAAATGGTGGCTATTGGCGAGGAATCGGGTGCACTGGATGATATGCTGTCTAAAGTTGCCGATTACTATGAAGCCGAAGTGGATAATTCCGTTGATTCCCTTACAGCATTGATGGAACCTTTAATTATGGTATTCTTAGCCATTGTCATCGGTGGTTTAGTTATTGCTATGTACTTACCAATATTTAAAATGGGTGAAGTTGTTAGTGGCTAGTGAGTATTTTAATTTTATTAATCAAACATTTCAACAACACCTATGGTTATTTTATACAACCATAGGTGTTGTTGGTTTATCTATTGGTAGTTTTTTAAATGTCGTCATTTATCGTTTACCCATTATGCTTGAAAACGAATGGCGAAGTGATTGCAATCACTTTCTCGAAATAGAGCAAGACTCAAACACCCCGGCCCCCTTTAATTTATCTAAACCCGATTCTAGCTGCCCTCATTGCAAACATAAAATTCGTGCTTGGGAAAATATCCCTGTCATAAGTTATCTGATTTTGCGCGGGAAATGCTCCTCTTGTGGTACACGTATTTCGGCACAATACCCTATCATTGAAACTGTTACTGGGTTTTTATCTTTACTTATTGCCTATAAGTTTGGCATAACGGCTGAAACTTTTTTTGGTTTAATTTTCACTTGGGCATTAATTGCCCTTACGATGATTGATGCAAAAACACAATTATTACCCGATAATATTACCTTGCCACTTTTATGGTTAGGGCTATTAGTTAACACCTCAAATTTATACACTGAACTCAATAGTTCAGTATTGGGTGCAATGCTTGGTTACCTTATTCTCTGGTCTATCTATAAACTGTTCAAATTGGTTACCGGCAAAGAAGGCATGGGTTACGGCGACTTTAAGTTACTCGCGGCTCTGGGCGCCTGGATGGGCTGGATGATGCTACCACAAATTATTCTTCTCTCATCTTTAGTGGGTGCTACAATAGGCATCTCTATGATTATTTTTCGCCAACATGACAAAAGTGAGCCTATCCCTTTCGGGCCCTACCTTGCCATCGCCGGCTGGATTGCCTTTATTTGGGGTGCCGACATAAACCAGGCCTGGCTTAATATTTAACCATGATAAAAATTGCATTAACCGGTGGCATTGGCTGTGGAAAAAGCACCGTCTGCCAATTATTTTCTCAATTTAATGTGCCTATAATCGACACTGATATCATTGCTCGAAATTTAGTAGAGCCTAATAGTATAGCGTTAAATGAAATTACAGCCTATTTTGGACATACCGTATTATTGAGCAATGGCTCACTTAACAGAAAAGCATTAGCCCATATCATTTTTAATGAGCCTAAAAAAAAACAATATTTAGAATCTATACTGCACCCCAAAATTAAGCTCGAAATTCAGCAAAAAATTACTACATTCACAACACCTTATGTCATTATTGTTATTCCTTTATTAATTGAAACTAACCAACAAAAAAATTATGATCGAATTTTGGTTATAGATTGCACAGAGCAACAACAAATAGAACGCACCCTAGCACGTGATACTCGCGATTTAAATGAAATTAAATCCATTATCACATCACAGGTATCACGTGAAAAAAGATTATCCACTGCTGATGATATAATCGACAATTCCATGAATGAAAATTTATTAGCGCCTCAAGTCGAACAACTTCATCAAAAATTTATGGCACTCTAAACATCCAATGGTATAATTTCAGATGCGGCCAAGCCTTAGTATTTTTTGCTAGGAGGTTATCTGAGAATGAAAATCGTCACGAGGGAAAGCCAGTTTCTCTAGTTACCACGCCATCTAGTTCCCACGGTCCTCCGTGGGAACTCATACCGCACATAACCATTTCATTTACGGTTTATAGATATAACCTGTCAGTTAGTATGCATTCCCACGCAAAGCGTGTGAACGAGATAAATGATATAATTTCAGGTATTCATGAAAAGTTAATATCACCCCATTACTTGACTAAAGCTTATCTTTAGACTAGTTTTATATCAAAATGACAACTCATAATAGTTATATATATAAAATATGCCAAACTTGCTTATATACGAACAACCCCTGAGTGAAACCATACGGTCATTTTTACGCCTTGAAAATTTATTTCGTCAATACCATGACTATATAAATCAGGAATCAGGGCTTGATTCACACAATGCCATAAAAACCATACTTGAAATTTTAAGTATGTTAAGCCGATATGATATTAAGCGTGAAACCATAAAAGAACTTAAACGCCAAAGCTCAACCTTGCAATCTTTCATTGAAATTCCGGGAATTAATCACGGAAAATTATCTGAAATAATCAATCAACAAAAAGACTGCTTACAAAGACTTCACGGCAGTATTGGTGCAAGTATTGGTCACGAATTACAACAAAATGAACTGCTTAATGCCATTCGACAACGCATGAGCATGCCGGGCGGTCTTTGCGAATTTGATTTACCGGTATATGCTCATTGGCTACATCAACCCGTTCAAGCTCAACTTAAAATTTTAAACACTTGGTTTGAACCTTTTCTGACGTTAAACAATTCTATCAATTTAATTTTACAGGTCATAAGAGACAGTAACGATGCCATAGACTGTACTGCCGAGGGAGGCTTCTACCAAAAAAGTATAGATAACCACTTAACCTGCTTAATGATTCGTGTGATATTACCCGAGGACTCACTGATATTTCCCGAAATAAGTGCCGGTAAACACCGGTTTACGATTCGCTTTTTAAAAGCCGGCGACTTGACACAGCGCCCTGAACAAAGCACAGATAATGTTGAATTTAAACTGTCTCACTGTGTTTTATAGCCACATTTAAAGTTACTGAGTAAATTTAAATACGGTAATTTCTTGTGTATTTTCAAACGTCATTGCCACACTGAGTTGCCAGTCATTACGGCCTAATGAACATACCGGTAAAATTACATTCGTGCGCCAACTCGATGCAGCTTCAACTAAGCGATAATGATTAAAACCCATATTCATGCTGGCCATGCTAAAGGTTAAATCTATGAATTTTAATTGTGGATGATCAGCACGGATAGACACATTAAATGGCGTTAACACGGAAGGCTTCTGGCTGAATTGCAATGTATAACTAAAGCCATTATCACCAAACTGGCAATTTTTTTTTGTTGGGTCACAAAGTGAAAGTTTTGACGTTGGTTTGTCAAACTCATTTTGAAGCGTTTTCTGCACCAACCATTGTCTAGCGCCTAATATAAATAGCACCAGCAACATAATGATGATAACAGTTTGTTTTATTTTCATTTCCAAAAACTTGATATTGCCGCAATGCCTTGCGCGCCAAAAGACTTAGCGTCACTTAAATCAACCGGTGTCATACCCCCTAAAGCATAAACAGGTACATTAATTTCGGTTGCGAGTTCATTGAATTTTTTCCAGCCAATCCCCCTAACACCGGGATGACTGGTAGTCTCTTTTACCGGTGACAACAAAATAATATTGGCTTTTAACTGCTTTGCTTTTTCAATTTCAGCCGGGTTATGGCAAGACACTGAAAGCAAAAGTTCATCACTGATGGGCCGAGTATCCATAGCCTTTAACATTTTACTGCTTAAATGTAGGCCATTTGATGCATTACCCACCTCACAATATATATCACTATCTGTGTTCAAAACTAGCTGCGCATTATATTTTTTACACACCCCACTCGATATTTTTACTAATTCTTTATATTCTTCACTTGATGATTGCTTACTTCTTAACTGAACCAATAAAATACCCTTAGATAAGCTACGTTCTAATATCAGTGAAAATTCTTGGATGTTTTCGAAGTCACCAGTAATCATATATTGATCAGGTAATTGTAATGAATGAATTATGCTAGCATTCGCTTCTGGAAAATACTTTGCCTCTAACTGACTAATCGGCTGCCATTTAATGGGTTGCCCCTCGGCACTTTGTGGTTCCCCCAAATAGGACTCAACCTGCCACACATCCAGCAAAATCGTTTTATCTGCATAACAATGTTTAATTTTATTAATGGGGTATGCATGAGAAATTGAGAGATTTAATTCTTCATGTATTTCACGCGTTAACGCATCAAAGGCCGATTCACCGGGTTCAACTTTTCCACCGGGAAATTCCCATAACCCACCAAGATGCGCATTTTGATCACGTAAAGCAATTAAAACCTGCTGCTGTTGGTTCACAATAATAGCAATAACAACATGAACAATTTTAGACATGTGACTCTCGAAAAACTGTAAACTTAACTGCGATACTCAGAATTAATTTTCACATACTCGTATGATAAATCACTGGTCCATATACGGGCTGACTGATTACCGTTATTTAGCTCAATTCGAATGTCAATTTCTGATTGATTCATCACTTTTTGACCTTGTGCTTCCGTATAGCCCACATCACGCCCGCCTTTTGAAACAATACAAACATCACCTAAATAAATTTCTATTTTATCTATTTCAAATTCAACACCTGAACGCCCAACGGCTGCAAGTATGCGCCCCCAATTCGGGTCACTCGCAAATAAAGCAGTTTTAACTAAAGGCGAGTGAGCTACTGTATAAGCCACTTGTCGTGCATCTTCCAACGATTTAGCACTATTTATTTGCAATGTAACAAATTTAGTCGCCCCTTCTGCATCACGAATAACCGCTTGCGCAAGCACTAAACAAACTTCATTAACCACGTCACACAGTGCCAGATAATCTGCATTTTTTTCTTCAATAACAGGGTTACCCGCCTGACCCGTTGCCATTAATACACAGGCATCATTGGTTGATGTATCGCTATCAACCGTAATCGAGTTAAACGACAGATCTACCGCCGAAACCAAACAGTGTTGTAATAAGCCTTTATTAATGGCGGCATCTGTTGCGATATAACTCAACATTGTCGCCATATCAGGCTGAATCATGCCGCTGCCTTTTGAAAGCCCTGTAACACTTATGGTTTTACCCTGCAGCGATATTTGACGAGAGACACCTTTAAGCTTTGTGTCGGTTGTCATAATACCTCGCCCTGCATCGAGCCAATTATCTTCAGATAATTGGCTATATACGTAAGGTATAGCCGCTTGTATTTTTTTTAAGGGTAAATTTTCACCAATAACACCGGTTGAAAAAGGCAGCACTTGTTCAATCTGACAATGGGTATGCTCAGCCACAGAAGAACAACAACTTAAAGCATCCTGCATACCCTGCTCACCCGTACCCGCGTTCGCATTGCCTGAATTAATAAGCAAATAACGGGGCGTCTTTGCTTGTAAATGTTTTTTAGCCAGCGTTACTGGAGCCGCACAAAATTTATTTAACGTAAATGTGGCAGCACATTGACTATTTTCAGCAAGCGCTATAAGAACAAAATCTTGAGCATTATTTTTTTTTATGCCTGCTGATACCGATGCAAGCCGAATACCTTTTATTGGCAAAAGTGCATCTGGCTCTTTTAAATTAACCGCCATACTAGGTTAATTTTCCATGGCATTGTTTGAATTTTTTACCTGAACCACAATAGCAAGGGTCATTACGCCCAACTTTTTTATCTTGCCTAACAAACGGTGTGTGTGCAGCTTCATCAATTTCAGAATCCGTATCTGTATTCATTTCTGGCGCATTATCTTCAGCTTGAATTGGCGCTTCGGCATGCTCATAATTCATGTCTGATGGCAGATGTTGTTGACGTTCTAATTCTTCAATTTCTTCCTGCGAGCGAAACTCTACTCTGGCGAGTGTTGAAACCACTTCCTGCTTTATTTGCTCGAGCATTTCTGAAAACATTTCAAACGATTCACGTTTATATTCTTGTTTAGGATTTTTTTGTGCCATAGCACGTAAATTAATACTTTGACGTAAATAGTCCATCGCAGACAAATGCTCTTTCCAATGAGAATCTAACACTTGCAACAATACATATTTTTCAAAACGGCGTAGCTCATCAGAGCCTATGGCCGCTTCTTTTTCTTGGTATATCATTTGCAGTTCACTGGATACCTTTTCAGGCAAAGAATACTCATTTAACTGGTCATCTTTATCCAGCCACTGTTGAATTTCAAACGATTTACCCGTCTCTTCTTGTAGAGACTTAACTAAGCCGTCAATATCCCACTGTTCTTCAAGCGTTCCAGCTGGAACACAGTTTGCAACAAGTGTATTCACCACATCAAGACGCATTGACTCAATCACATCACTTAAGTCATTTTCTTCCATCATTTCATTACGTTGTTGATAAACCACTTTACGTTGATCGTTTGCAACATCATCATATTCGAGTAATTGTTTTCGAATATCAAAGTTATGGCCTTCGACTTTGCGTTGTGCATTTTCAATGGCTCTGGAAACCCAAGGGTGCTCTATCGCTTCACCTTGTTCCATACCGAGTTTTTTCATTAAACCCGCCATTTTTTCAGATGCAAAAATACGCATCAAGTCATCTTCTAATGACAGATAAAAACGCGTAGATCCCACATCACCTTGTCTACCTGAACGCCCTCGCAGCTGATTATCAATGCGTCGCGACTCATGACGTTCACTGCCAATAACATGTAGCCCACCTGAGGCGAGCACTGCTTCATGCCTTGTTTGCCACTGCTGCCTGATACTGTGAATTTCCGTGTCTGAAATTTCACCTTTTGTCGCAAGCTCTACATCTAAGTTACCGCCTAACACAATATCCGTTCCACGACCCGCCATATTAGTTGCAATGGTTACTGCACCGGGCATCCCCGCTTCAGCAATAATGGTGGCTTCACGCTCATGTTGTTTCGCATTGAGTACATTATGCTTAACCTTGAGTTTCTCAAGTAAAGCGGATAAGCGTTCTGAGGCTTCAATAGATGCTGTACCCACAAGCACAGGCTGCTTACGCTCAATACAATCTTTCACATCTTCGGCAATGGCCTCAAATTTTTCATCAACCGATAAGAAAATCAAGTCTCCCTGATCGTCACGTGCAACGTCCAAGTGAGTCGGGATAACCATAACTTCAAGGCCATAAATAGACTGAAATTCAAATGCTTCTGTATCCGCGGTTCCCGTCATGCCTGATAATTTGTTATACAGACGGAAATAATTCTGGAACGTAATGGATGCAAGGGTTTGGTTTTCATTCTCTATGGTAACGCCTTCTTTGGCCTCAATGGCTTGATGCAAACCATCTGACCAGCGTCGACCTTCCATGGTACGCCCCGTAAATTCATCAACAATAACGATTTTGCCATCATTCACAATATAACTAACATCTTTTTGAAACAGTACATTAGCGCGAATGGACGCATTTAAATAATGTAATAAATTAATATTTGTGGCGCTATATAAGCTATCATTTTCGCCTAATACACCATCCCGTACCAAGAGATCTTCTAATTTTTCATGGCCTTGTTCGGTAATATGAACCTGTTTATTTTTTTCATCTACGGTGAAGTCCCCCGTGGGTTCCTCTTCCTTGGTTTCCGCTTCTTCGCCTTGTTCCAGCTCTTTTACCAATTCATTGAATTTTACATACAACTCAGCGTTATCACTGGTGGGGCCTGAAATAATCAATGGCGTACGGGCTTCATCAATTAAAATAGAGTCAACTTCGTCCACTACAACAAAATTTAATTCACGTTGCACTTTCTCTTCAGGGCTAAACGCCATATTATCGCGCAGGTAATCAAAGCCAAATTCATTATTAGTACCATAGGTTATATCGGCCTCATAAGCTTGCTTTTTCGCTAAAGCCTCCATTCCAGCGACCACGACACCTGTACTTAACCCTAAAAAGGCATAAAGCTTACCCATCCAGCCTGCATCACGTTGCGCCAAGTAATCATTAACCGTTATAACATGGACGCCTTTGGATGATAAAGTGTTCAGGTAGGTGGCAAGCGTGGCGACTAATGTTTTGCCCTCACCGGTGCGCATTTCAGCAATATTGCCATCATGCAGAACAATACCACCTATCATTTGTTCATCAAAATGGCGCATTTCCAACACGCGTCGACTGGCTTCTCGTACAACAGCAAAAGCTTCAGGCAACAATGCGTCTAACGTTTCACCTTGCTCAAATCGTTTTTTAAACTCAATGGTTTTAGCGCCCAAATCCTCGTCGCTTAAGTCTTTACACTCAGGTTCAAGACTATTGATACGTTTAACGGTTTTGCGATATTTTTTTACCTGGCGGTCATTGCGACTACCAAAAATTTTTCGCACTAAAGTGGATGCCATTTTGAATCCTTATAACTATCTATTTGCTGTTAAAAAGAGGCTGTATTATGCCTTAGAATGTGAACGGGCTTAAGTGAAGAATGCAAAATAAAGAATAAATATTGATATTTATGGGATATTTTAACCTGAAAAAATCCGTTCGGCACAAAAAAGAGGATAAACCATTGGTTCGCATGACGTAATTGAAAGACGCCGTCATTTATATGGGTGTTAAGCACTTTTTCATATAGTCAGTCAAATCAAGATATTGCACAGATTTTTGTGACCTAACAGATTTTTCTTAAGTTTAACACTTTGTTAATTTACACTTAAAAATAAACCCTACTTATTGGCATATGCCAAGTGTATGAGTATAGAGTGCAAAGCTTAAGGAAAAATTCAATTTTTAAACGGCCCATTTTTAACCGACCCATTCTTTAGCCGACCCACTCTTTAGCCGACAATATCAATTAACGCCGTTGAACAAATTTTAGAGGATTAATTTGACGGCCATTTTTCAACACTTCAAAGTGTACATGGGGCCCTGTGGAACGTCCGGTTGAACCCATATGAGAAATAAGCTGCCCACGTTTAACCGTTTCACCTACGGCAACCAAATTTTCCCTATTATGCCCATAGCGTGTGATATATCCATTTCCATGATTTATTTCAACCAAGTTGCCATAGCCATAACGATCACTAGACCAAGTAACAACACCGCCGGCCACAGCCAAAACGTCTGAACCTAGCTTACCCGCGAAATCCATTCCTTTGTGAAATTGCAACTTACCTGAAAATGGATTGGTTCGTGTGCCATAATTGGAAGAAATCCAACCTCGTTTGATGGGCCGACCTGCTGGAAAGACTTCATCTTGCATTTTAGTACTCAATAAAATATTTTCTAACACATTCAACTGCTGTTCACGATCTTCTAGCTCAGCGATAACCGCATCTATTTCACTGCTAAAATCCATTTCTTGTATGCCTAGCTCGTCAGGACCGCCCATTCCAGGACTGTTTTGAAAATTAAATTCATTTTTGTCTAATTTAGCAATAGTAACAAGCTTTTGCCCAAGCGCATTTAAACGCATAGCCTGCGCTTGAATTTCACCTAATCTTGCTGCAAGCGCATCTAAATCGGCCCGCGCATCAAAGCGTGTTTGATCAATGAGTTGTCGTTGTAGTTTAATTTCTTGCCGAACCACTTCAATATTAGCCGAAGCAACTTGTGACGACCCAACCCAATAACCCGTAATGGCTAACACCGCAGAAACAATACCCGCGAAGATCAACAATGCGACGTATTGCATAGGGCTACCCAAATGCAAGCGACAAGGGCGGCCTCTAAATTTACTGAGTAATATTATATCCATATTAAAAAACTTTAAATTGTAATGTGTAACCTTAAGAATAGCCTATGAATGGAATTACAGGTTAAAACATAAAATAATTAATTTGTATGGGTGATTTTGACAGAATTCCGGAAAAACTCAAGCTTTTACTATATTCATATCTGATTAAAACCCATTAAAAAGCTCACTTAATCTATTAATATTCATACTAATTTTAAAAAATTATGCTTATAAATAAATTTTAAACAGTAGCCTAGATTTCCCCTTTAAACGTATGAATTCGTTTAGGTTAGGCTTTTTACTTCTCAATAAAACACTCAAATTAGATTAAATTTAAAATAATTCCGCAATATTTCTAGCCAATGACACTTACAGGCTTTAAACTGAGCAAAATTCATCGACACGATCCCTAATGGACAATATATCAAACAAAATTAGTTTAAAACTCAGTAAAAAGGCACTCGAGCTACAGCACTTAAATTTAGCTGTGAAGGCATCACTGCCCAAAGACTGTCGCGACCACATGGAAATAGCCGCTATTAGAGACAAACAATTAATTATTGTTACTGACTCACCGGTATGGCAAACTCGATTACGTATGTATAGCCAAACAATTTTAGAAGGTCTGCATCAACATACAGGCATTAAACTCAATAGGGTTTATTTAAAACTCACCCCAGAAACACGAATTATCGAAGCACCCGCTCCCGTCTATCGAATGCTTAGCCAAGAAAACGCCAAACTTATCGAACAAACCGCTAATAGCGTATCAGATGACGGCCTGCAAGCAGCACTACTGAATTTATCACTTAAAACAAAACCAAAGCCTTACAACCCAAAAAAGTAATTTAACAACACCCTGTGGCATACCTAAATAAATTAAAATATATTATGCATGCACTGGCTGCGAATAAGTAATTGGCGATACTGAAGCTTCATCTTCAAATGTCACTTCTTCCCATGCATCAGGGTTAGCAATCAGCGTTTTTAATAATGCGTTGTTCAGCGCATGGCCTGAGCGATAACCGGAATAAGCACCTATGAGACTGTGGCCTAATAAATAAAGATCACCGATAGCATCTAATATTTTATGTTTTACAAATTCGTCTTTATAGCGCAAGCCATCTTCATTTAACACTCGAAAATTATCGACACCTATCGCATTATCTAAGCTTGCACCTAATGCTAAATCATTTTCACGTAACTTTTCAAAGTCGCTCATAAACCCAAAAGTCCGGGCCCGGCTAACTTCTTTAACAAATGACGTTGATGAGAAATTAATTTCAGCTTCTTGAGGGCTCCCGTTAAAAACAGGGTGATCAAAGTCTATGGTAAAGCCTACTTTAAACCCTTCAAATGGTTCAAATTTCGCCCATTTGTCCTCTTCTTCTACTAAAATTTCTTTTTTGATACGAATAAACCGTTTCGCAACTTCTTGCTCAACAATGCCCGCAGACTGTAACAAAAATACAAAGGGCCCTGCACTGCCATCCATAATGGGAACTTCGTCTGCACTGACATCAACATAGGCATTGTCTATGCCCAAACCTGCCATCGCTGAAAGCAAATGCTCAACGGTAGACACTTTCGCACCATTTTCACTGATAGTGGTTGATAATTTAGTATCGCAGACATTTTCAGCTTTTGCATGAATATCTAGAGGCTTATCGAGATCGACACGCCTAAAAACAATACCTGTATTGGGCGAAGCGGGACGTAAGGTTAAATAAACCTTGTTACCTGTATGCAAACCAACACCGGTTGCACGAATAACATTTTTGATAGTACGCTGACGAATCAAATCAATATTCCTTAATAGTCGTTATTTGATGGCAACATGCCCTGTGAATCTCCAGAGGGCGCAAAACATGCGAAATTATACACGCATTAGCAGTAACTGAATACAATAAACGATTAGTGGTCTATTATAGCCCGTTTTTCTAAAAAAACCGAAAATATTGCGTGTATTTAATACATTCACTGGATCCCACTAAAATCTATTATGTAGCGACTTTAAAGCACCTACACAAGTTTAAACCTTACTGATTACCCACTATTATTAAGCAGCCGCTAATAATGGTAGGCAACCAATACCTTCAAACATTTAATGCGCTCCAACAAGACTGTATTTAATGAAGCATTAAAACTAATCAGCCTGACGACGTAGAAACGCTGGAATATCCAACATTTCTTCATCTAATGCGCCACTCAAACCATCTCCTACGGCTTTCTGACGCTGAATAGCAGACTTATCATAACTACCATAATCTAAGCCACCCGCAGTAACAGAGGGTGTTGATGCATTATTTTTGATAATTTTAATAGGTTCTTTAGCGCTACTGATAGCTGCCGGAGGCTGCCCTAAACCTGTAGCCACAACAGTCACCCGTAACTGATCTTCTAAATTAGCATCAATTGCCGTTCCCATAACAACAATTGCTTCATCCGATGCAAACGAACTAATAATCGCACCAATATCTTCAAATTCACCCAACGTTAAGTTCGTGCCGGTGACATTAACCAATATTCCACGTGCACCTGAAATATTAACATCTTCTAACAATGGGCTTGCCACTGCGGCTTCCGCTGCAAGTGTTGCACGTTTATCACCCTCCGCAATACCTGATCCCATCATACCCATACCATTTTGTGACATAACAGTACGTACATCAGCGAAATCGACATTGATAACACCTGGGTGTGTAATGAGCTCGGTAATACCTTGAACCGCATTATGCAAAACATCATTTGCGCCATTAAAGGCATTCATTAAATCAAATTCACGTCCATAAACCGTGAGTAATTTATCGTTAGGAATAGTAATTAACGAATCAACATGTTGGCTTAGCTCATGTATACCTTGTTGAGCAATTTTCATGCGATTAGCCCCTTCAAACACAAAAGGCTTAGTCACAACACCCACACACAATATTCCCATATCCCGTGCAATTTGAGCCACAACAGGTGCAGCCCCTGTGCCAGTTCCACCACCCATGCCTGCAGTAACGAACAGCATGTCAGCACCCATAATAATTTCTTGAATGCGTTCTCGATCTTCTAAAGCAGCTTGACGGCCCACATCTGGGTTAGCACCCGCACCTAAGCCTTTCGTAATATTGCTACCAATTTGTAAGGAGGTTGAACCGGTAATTTTGGTTAATGCTTGCGCATCGGTATTTGCACAGACAAATTCCACACCTTCAATACCCGTGGACATCATATGTCTTACTGCATTTCCTCCTCCTCCACCTACACCAACGACCTTGATAACAGCATCTTGAGCAACTGAATCCATTAATTCAAACATAATATGATCTCCTCACTTGTTTTTATTGTCAGACAATAACGTATTGCCGGAATGTTTATTTTAAAAATATTTTTCACCTGGCGCTTCAACTCAGGCGGCATGTTTTTCATTGCTAGAAATTTCCCTGAAACCAACTTTTCATGCGTCCCCATACACCTTTTACACCCCCCTCTGCTGAGAAATATTGAGTATCGTTACTTTGATGCTGTTCTCCAAATAACAACAAGCCTACGCCAGTTGCATGTATTGGATTAGAAACCACGTCGGATAGCCCACTCACATACTGTGGGGACCCCAGGCGAACTGGCATATGAAATATTTCTTCTGCCAAATCAATTACGCCTTCCATTTTGGAGCTGCCGCCCGTCATAACAATACCGGCTGCAATTAAATCTTCAAAGCCACTTTTTCTTAACTCGGCTAACACTAAACTCAATAATTCTTCATAGCGTGGCTCAACCACTTCAGCCAAGGTTTGACGGGATAATTTACGCGGCGGCCTTTCACCAACACTGGGAACCTCAATGGTTTCATCGGCATTGGCTAATTGACGCAAAGCACAGGCATATTTAATTTTTATTTCATCTGCATATTGCGTCGGTGTGCGTAATGCCACAGCTATATCATTAGTGACTTGATCGCCCGCAATGGGAATAACCGCTGTATGCTTGATCGCGCCTTCAGAAAATACCGCAATATCGGTTGTTCCACCACCAATGTCCACCAAACAAACGCCTAATTCTTTTTCGTCTTCGGTTAACACGGAGTAGCTAGACGCAAGTTGTTCTAAAATTATGTCATCAACCTCTAAACCACAGCGACGCACACATTTTATGATGTTTTGAGCCGCACCTACTGCGCCGGTCACTAGGTGCACTTTGGCTTCTAACCTAACACCCGACATGCCTATTGGCTCACGGATGCCTTCTTGTTCATCAATAATAAATTCTTGCGGCAAAATATGTAATATTCGTTGATCAGCAGGAATAGCTACAGCGCGAGCCGCATCAATAACACGGTCTAAATCCATTTCACTGACTTCACGATCTTTAATGGCCACGATACCATGCGAATTAATACTTTTTATGTGACTACCCGCAATACCTGCGTAAACTGAATTAATTTGACAGCCTGCCATCAACTCCGCTTCTTCAATGGCGCGTTGTATTGATTGCACTGTCGACTCAATATTAATCACAACACCTTTTTTTAACCCTTTGGAGGGGTGTGATCCCAAGCCAATGATTTCAATTTCTCCCTCAGGTGTAATTTCGCCTACGATAGCAACCACTTTGGATGTCCCTATATCCAGGCCAACAATTAAATTTTTGTCTGTCTTTTTGGTCATCACTATTATGCCTTTTTCCAAGCCACTGAAAAGCCATTGGTGTATCGCATATCAATATATTTAATTGCTCGTTTATCAATTTTTAACGTTTCATCATAAACCGAGACAAAACGATTAAGTCGTTCTTGTATCTGATTACGCCCCAGCCTCAATTCAAGACCGGAGCGCATTGTTAATGTCCATGAGCGTCGTGCATTTAGCTCAACATTTACAATACGCAAGCCGGTTGCTAACAACCAGGCTTGCATTCTTGCTAATTCTTGCAGCATATTTTTATGCTGCCCTTGTGGCCCGAATAAATGAGGTAGCTCAAACTCAGGCATATGTTCAGGTACAAAAAATTCACCTTTAGTACTAATCATTCCTTTTTTTCCCCAAAAACCCACGGGCTTTTTTTCTATTACTCTCACCAGCAATTTATCTGGCCACTGCCGCCTTATAGAAACCTCTTCTACCCAAGGCATCTCAATTAATGTTTTTCTTATAGCTGATAAATCAACAGCAAAAAAACCACCACTGGCAATGGGCATTGTACGGTTGTGCAATTGCTGTTTTTTTAAAAACGTAAACTCACCCTCTATTTTTATCGACGTTATAGGTAAAAATTTTCCTATATCAATATTAGGATAAGTAATGATTGCCGTGACACCGACAATCATACTCAACAATAACTTAGGCCGCCATAAAAAAAACATTAATTTATTAAGTTGTTTTGTTGCATTATTGCCATCTTGTTTTTTTACTCTACAGCCACTCACTGCTTGATGCTTTTTTACATTTGATTTTTTCGGTTTTACCCACTTTTGCTTCAAATCATTAACCACGAACGTAAGCCCCCTGTAATATTTTTAACACCAGGTTTTCAAACGTCATTCCCGCATGTTTTGCAGCCATAGGCACCAAGCTATGATTGGTCATTCCGGGAATGGTATTCACTTCAATTAACCAGGGTTGTTGATTTTTATCTAGCATAAAATCAACACGCCCCCAACCTTCTCCCATAATCGATTTAAATGCAGTCAGCATTAAACTTGCGAGCTCGACTTCAAATGATTTCGTTAACCCACAGGGACAAATATATTGCGTATCATTCGAAATATATTTAGCATCATAGTCATAAAATTCATTATGGGTACCTAAGCGAATCATCGGTAAAACCTGATCATCTAAAATAGCGGCGGTATATTCTTCTCCCTGTATAAATTTCTCTGCAATAATAACACCTCCACAGGCTTTTGCCTTTTCCCATGCAGGTATCATGTCATCTTTTATATTAACCTTGCTTATGCCAATGCTTGACCCTTCTAATACCGGTTTAACCATTAAGGGAAGCCCCAGTATTTCAAGCGCACGTTCGCAATCGTCCGTATTATTTAACGCTAAAAAATCGGGTGTTGGAAGACTTATGCCTCGCCACAATTGCTTGCAACGAGATTTATCCATTGCCAACGCAGATCCTAATACCCCCGAACCGGTATAAGGTATTTGCATGATATCAAGCAGCCCTTGAATAACGCCATCTTCTCCGCCGCGACCATGTAACATATTAAATACGTGACTGTATTCCCCCTGTTCCAACACTTGCCCTATATTGCGATCAACATCAATAATACTGGCATGAATGCCTTGTTGGCATAAGCCGTTATATACTGCCTGGCCACTCTTCAGTGAAACTTCTCTTTCCGCAGACCAGCCACCCATAAGCACGGCCACGTTTTCAAAACTATTCATTATCCTTTTCTCCAATAATTTTTACTTCCGTGTGTAATTCAATATTTTGTTCTTTTTTTACGACTTTTTGTACATAGGTTATAAGTGATTCAACATCTGTAGCACTTGCATTTTTAAAATTAATAATAAAATTTGCATGTTTTTCTGACACCACTGCGCCACCAATTGAAACGCCTTTTAATCCGCATACATCAATTAATCTTGCTGCATGATCATTTTCCGGATTTTTAAATACCGAGCCACAACTTGGCAAGCCAATGGGTTGTGATTCGGCGCGCTGTTGCATCAGTTTATTAACACGTAATGCCGCTGCACTACCGTCACCTACCTCAAATTGTAAATCTGCGCCGATAAACCATTCTTGTGGATGCCCCTTAACACTGCGATAATTAATTTCATAATCATCACCTGTTCGAGAATACACAACACCTTGGCTATTGATGGTCATAACCGACTTCACTAAAGGCCAAGTTTCGGCCCCAAAAGCACCTGCATTCATTGCCAGAGCACCACCCAATAAACCCGGTATACCCGCAAAAAATTCTCCACCCATTAGATTATTACGATGACAGTAACGCGCGAGCTTGGCACAGCTGGTGCCAGCACCAATACGTAAACCATTTTCATTAATAACATCTATGTGATTTAAACAGCCTTTTAATGAAATTACTGTGCCTCTAAAACCTTTATCTCTAATCAATATATTGCTGCCCAACCCCAAAAACAAACACGCTTCATGAGTCGGCATTTGACGCATAAAAACAATTAAATCATCTATATCTGTAGGCGTGTAAAATTGATCAACGGCTCCGCCAATGCGCCAGCTCGTATGCTTAGTCATTGGCTCATCGATTAATAACACGCCTTTAAAGGCAGGACTCTGGGAAACTGGCATCATTTAGCTAATGCCTCGGGTAATTTTTTTACCACTGAACCAATACTGCCTGCACCTAAGGTGAGCAATACATCATTTTTTTCAATAACATCTATAATCGTGGTATTTAAGTCTTTTAAATCTGCAACAAAAACAGGATTAACTCGGCCTCGCGCACGAATCGCCGCACATAACGCCCTGCCATCGGCACCGGCAATATGCGCTTCACCCGCCGCGTAAATTTCAGTAACGACAAGTGCATCAGCTTGCGCAAGCACTTTACTAAAATCTTCAAATAAATCCCGGGTACGGGTGTATCGATGCGGCTGAAACACAACCACAATGCGACGTTCATGCCAGGCATTTTTTGCCGCTTCTAGTGTGGCTTTAATTTCCGTAGGATGATGTGCGTAGTCATCAACCAATAAAACATTGCCTTTCGTGGTTTCAATTTCGCCATACTGCTGCATGCGTCGACTAATACCATCAAATGTTTGTAACGCTTTTTGCATAACTTTAGATTCAATACCAAGCAAAAAGGCCACGCTAATCGCTGCTAAAGAATTTAAAACATTATGTTTACCTGGCATATTCAAGGTAATGTTTATGGTGTCATCGTTGTCAGGCAAAACCAGATCATAATGACACTGCATGCCATTACATTTAATATTTGTCGCCTTAACATCCGCATTAGACTCGATTCCATAAGTCATGACCGGACGTGAAATTTTATCCATAATTTGTCTATTTTCAGGATCATCTAAACAAAGAATAGCTTTGCCGTAAAAAGGTAAGTGATGCAAAAATTCTACAAATGAATGTTTATAACGTTCAAAATCACCATCATGGGTTTCAAGATGATCCGCATCTATGTTCGTTACTACTGCCATCATCGGCTGTAACAATAAAAAAGAAGCATCACTTTCATCGGCTTCTGCGACAAAGTATTTACTTTCACCCAGTTTCGCATGGGTTGCCGCACTGTTTAATTTACCGCCAATTACATATGTTGGATCAAGCCCGGCTTCTATCAATAAACTTGCCGTTAAACTCGTTGCTGTGGTTTTTCCATGTGTGCCGGCGATGGCAATGCCATGACGAAATCGCATAATTTCAGCCAACATTTCAGCACGACGTATTACCGGAATACGCTGTTGTTTTGCGGTAATCACTTCAATATTATCAACGGCGATTGCCGTTGATACCACAACCACTTCTACATTTTCAACATTACTGGCTTGTTGGCCAATAAACACCCGTGCACCCTGTTTAAGCAATCGTTTAATCGCGCTATTTTCTTTAACATCTGAACCCGACACTTGATAGCCCAAATTTAACAACACTTCAGCAATACCGCACATACCGACACCACCAATGCCAACAAAGTGTACCCGTTGTATTTTTCGCATGGGATGGGTTTTAATTAACATCATAACCCCCGGCCGTCAAACACGCTTGTGCCACTAATTTAGCTGAATCAGGCATACTTAAGTGTCGCGCCTTATTAGCCATCTCTAACGTTTTTTCACGGTTTAAATTTTTTAAAATATCAACCAGTGAATCGACATTTAAGTCGTCTTGCCTAAGCAGAATAGCCGCGCCTGAATCACTTAAGTATTTAGCATTAAAGGTTTGATGATCATCTACGGCAAAAGGGTATGGCACCAGGATAGAGGCAACACCCGCAGACGCTAGCTCAGCTATGGTCATCGCGCCTGCCCGACAAATCACTAAATCAGCCCAAGAATACATCACTTCCATATTATCGATATATTCAAGCACCTCGGCTTTAACGTCTAAGTGCGCATAATTAGATCGCGTTTGATCAAAGTTGCCGGGGCCTGCTTGGTGCTTAATTTGCAGGGCATAACTTTTTAAAATTTGTGCACAAGCTTGCGGTACAATTTCATTTAATCGTGCTGCCCCTAAACTGCCACCAAACACCAGAATTCTAAAATCATCTTTTCGATTTTTATTTCTTTGTGGTGGTGATGACAATGCGGTAATAGAATCTCGCACGGGGTTTCCAACATGCATGGTTGATGTTTTAAAACTCCCTGGAAAAGCCTCCATTACCGTATTTGCCAACCTTGATAACAAACGATTACTCATACCAGGAACCGCATTTTGCTCATGTATCAATAACGGAACGCGCGTTAGCCATGCCATTAATCCACCCGGTGCTGAAACAAACCCTCCCATGCCTAAAACAACTGACGGTTTACGTTTATGCAAAATTTTTATCGCTTGATAGCAGGCTTTAATAATTTTTAAAGGCGCCAATAATAAAGACACAATGCCTTTTCCGCGCAAACCACTCATGCTTAGCCAATCAACTTCAATGCCTGCTTCTGGAACCAGGCGCGCTTCAATACCCTTTTTCGTGCCAAGCCACACAACAGGCACTCCCCGTCGTATTAATTCTTCAGCCACTGCCAGCGCGGGGTAAACGTGCCCACCTGTGCCACCAGCCATAATCATTACCGGACGCAAAATAGACTCACTCATATAACCTCCTGTGTTATATTTTCTTCTTTTTTGCTTTGCCTAAGTATTTTTTCCTTATTCGCATCACCTTCAGATTTTTTTCTTTTCGAGGTTTTTCCTTTAATAGGTGGTCGAGCCATCGCTTGCCCCGTTGAGCATTCATATGAAATTCTTAACAATAAACCCAACGCCGCACACACCACAATTAAACTACTTCCACCATAACTCATTAATGGCAAGGTTAAACCCTTAGTGGGTAAAACCCCCATATTGACACCAATATTAATAAATGCCTGCAAACCCAACCAAATACCAATGCCATAAGACAAATAAGAAGCGAATTGGTTGCCACAAGATTCAGCTTTTTTAGCAATAACAAATGCACGAAAAACTAATCCCGCATATAAACTAATAACCACAACCACACCGATCAAGCCTAATTCTTCTGCCAGTATCGCAAATAAAAAATCAGTGTAGGCCTCAGGTAAATAAAATAGTTTTTGTACACTGGAACCTAAGCCTGCACCTGTCCAACTACCGGAGCCGATTGCAATAAGTGATTGCGTTAATTGAAAACCACTATCATAGGGGTCGGCCCACGGATTAACAAAAGCCGTTAAACGCTGCATACGATAAGGCGATGTCACCACCAACAATGCAGCAGCAGACCCTAACAATGACATAATGGCAACGAATTGCGTAAACCGAACACCGGCTAAAAATGTCATGCCTAATACGGTTGCCATAATAACCACTGATGCACCAAAATCGGGCTCTAGTAAGAGAAATAAACACACTACGCCGACCATAAACATCGGTTTTAAAAAACCCAATAAGCTCGAACGAACTTGCTCTCCATGTCTCACTAAATATCCGGCCACATAAATCATTAAAAATAATTTAACCAGCTCTGACACTTGTAAATTTAAAAATCCGATGGGAATCCAACGTGTCGAACCATTCACAGTTTTACCAATTCCAGGTATTAAAACCACGATGACCATAACGAATGACAAAGCCAATAAAATAATACCCGATTTTTCCCAATAAACCAGACGTACTTTGAAAATCATAATCGCAGCAAATAAACCCAGTGCCGCCGCAATTAATTGCCGATAAAGATAAAAGAAAGGGGTAGATGTTTTGCTATCTGCAATACCAATTGAGGCTGAAGCGACCATAACCAAGCCTAAGCCCAACAAACAAACCACCAAAACAATCAATACACTGTCTAGGCCTTCAAACGAAAATGATTTTTGCGCATTCGAAGGCTTAACGCGACTTTGTGATTGTTGAAAGAGTAAACTTACGTCCATTATAATTTCCCTATTGACTTTATAAACGCGACACCACGCTGTTCATAATTTTCAAACATATCAAAACTGGCACATGCCGGTGATAATAAAACCGTATCACCGGGCTGTGCAATATTAGCTGCTTTATTCACCGCATCCTGCATATCCCGTGCATATTCAACTGAAACACATTGCTGTAAAACCTGTTCAATTTGAGAGGCATCTTTACCGATTAATACAACAGCTCTTGCCTTTTCACATATCACTGATTTAAGGGGCATAAAATTCGCATTTTTAGCCATGCCACCGGCAATTAAAACTAATTTATTTTTCACCTGAGTTCCACTTATCGCTGCAAGCGTTGCCCCTACATTGGTACCTTTCGAATCATTTATCCAGGTGATATTATTTTTTTCCGCAACCCATTGGGTTCTGTGCGGCAACCCAGCAAACGTTTCAAGTCCCGCCAACATCGATTTCATTGGAATATTTGCAGCATTCCCCAGTGCTAAAGCCGCAAGTGCATTGGCTAAATTATACGTGCCGGTTATTTTCAGCGAAGATGCAGCTATTAATGGTTTTGTTCCCTGACACAACCATATTTCGTCTTCCACTTTACGCAAACCAAAATCATTATTTGTCGGCAGTTGCAACGTAAACCCTGAGACTTTATTTTGATTAATTTGCATGGCTAATATTTTATCATCGTCCCTATTAATAATTGCAACATCACTGGCTTTATATATGTGCTTTTTAGTATTGATATATTCTGCATAATTTTCATAGCGATCCATATGATCAGGGCTAACATTTAATGCTGCTGCTGCCACAGGCTTTAAACTCTGCACGCTTTCCAATTGAAAGCTAGACAATTCTAAAATAGTTAAATCACAATTATCTTTCATAGCATCGAGAATAGGTACACCAATATTGCCGCCAACAACGGCATTTATTCCTGCTGCTTTAGCCATTTCACCTAATAAACTCACCACGGTACTTTTACCGTTAGAACCGGTGACGGCAATGACCGGCGAGGTAATTTGTTGTGCGAAAAGCTCTATATCACCTACTATTTCAATGCCCTGCTTAATCGCACTTTGTAATGCGGGTTCTTGTAATGCCACACCCGGGCTGACAACTATTTGCTCCGCATGGGTAAATAGTGATTCATCGAATGCACCTAAATAAATCGGCACATTGGGATATTCTTTTTTCATTTGTTCTAAACATGGCGGATGCATCCGGCTGTCAACCACCATAAGCTGGTTTGCTCGAAGACTTAAATAACGAACCACAGAAAGCCCAGTCGCACCTAAACCAACGACTAATACATAATTCGAATTTTGCATTTCATTCATGCTCATTGCTGTGTCCAATGCATTTAGCGAAATATTCGACAATGTTGCTGCACTTGCGCTCATTAATTTTTAACCCACCTTACGTGTGTTTTTATCTCACTTTTAACGATGCTAAACCAATCAGCACCAAAACCACTGTAATAATCCAAAAACGTACAATGACTCTGGGTTCAGGCCAGCCTTTCAACTCAAAATGATGATGCAATGGTGCCATTCTAAAAATACGTCTGCCTGTTAATTTAAAGGATGCCACCTGCAAAATTACCGATACCGTCTCCATGACAAATACACCGCCCATAATCAATAACACCAATTCTTGTCTTACTAAAACCGCCACGACACCTAATGCAGCACCTAATGCCAAGGCGCCTACATCTCCCATAAAAACTTGAGCCGGATATGTGTTAAACCACAAAAAACCTAAACCTGCACCCACCAGTGCACCACAAAATACAACCAATTCACCCACACCACTCACATAAGGAATGCTTAAGTAATTGGCAAAGTTTATATTTCCTGTTAAATAAGCAAATACACCCAGTGCACCGGCTACCATAACGGTAGGTAAAATAGCTAAGCCATCTAGTCCATCAGTTAAGTTAACTGAATTACTGGTACCAACAATAACCAAATACGTTAACGCAATAAAACCCGCACCCAACGGAATCATCGCATCTTTCATAAACGGCACAATTAATGTCGTCTCTATTGGTTGTTGAGCGGTTTGATATAAATAAATGGCTGCACCCAAACCAAAAACCGTTTGCCAAAAATATTTGGCTTTAGCAGATAAACCCTGACTACTTCCGCCCTTTAATTTTTTAAAATCATCGATAAAACCAATTCCACCAAACAGCAAAGTCACTACCAGTGCAACGATGACTTGGCGATTATTAATATCCATCCAAAGTATGGTGCTAATGGCCACGGCAACTAAAATTAACGCGCCTCCCATTGTTGGCGTACCGGCTTTAGATAAATGCGTTTGAGGGCCATCATCACGAATATTTTGACCAATTTTATACATGGTTAACTTACGAATCATTGATGGCCCAATAAGCAATGAAATACTCAACGCGGTAAGCGTACCCAATATTGCACGCAAAGTAAGATAACGAAAAACGCCAAAGCCACTATGATATTGTGTTAGATAATCCGTTAACCAAAGTAACATTAATTTTTTTCCTTAGTTAATGAGTCTACTATTTGTTCCATCTGCATAAAGCGCGAGCCTTTTATTAATATCCTTAAATTTTCTGATTGATGCTGTTTAATAAAATTAACTAATGCATTTTTAGTATCAAAATATTGTGCATTGTCACCAAATGCATCTGCCGCATAACGACTTGCTTTACCGATGGCGAGCAAGCGTGTAATACCAGAATTTCGTGCATTTTTGCCCGCATCAATATGCACTTGTTTCTCATCATCAAGCTCGCCCATATCCCCTAAAACCAACCAATGCTGGCCGGGTATTTTTATTAATACGTGTATTGCCGCTAGTAGTGAGTCCGGATTGGCATTATAGGTGTCATCAATCACCGTAAGATTTTCATTAACCTGGTGAACATTAAGCCGGCCTTTTACGGCCACAAATGCCGCTAATCCATTTATAATATGCTCATGCTTTATCTCTAATGCCTGAGCAATACCAATGGCGGCCAGTGCATTCATTGCGTTATGCAAACCAAAAACATTCAAACAAATATTAATTTTTATGCCCTGCAAACTGACACTTAATTTTCCACCTGTTTCGGTAGTCGTCCATTCACCATAAACATTGGCCGTTTTATCACGCATAGAAAATGTAATAATTTTTTTAAGTGCCGCTAAACCTTGCCAATAAGATGAATAGGTGTCATCTTTGTTTATTACCGCAATACCATCACATGACAACCCCGCTAAAATTTCACCTTTCGCTTCTGCCACACCGTTAAGCGAACCAAAACCTTCAAGGTGTGCTTGAGCTGCATTATTAATTAACACAATATCCGGTTGTGTAATTGCTGTTAAATTAGCAATTTCTCCCTTATGGTTGGCCCCCATTTCAATGACCGCAACTTCTTCTTGTTGCATTCTCAATAAAGTTAACGGCAAACCAATATCATTATTAAAATTACCTTGCGTTGCCACAACACCACCATGCTCTGAAGCAATAGCTGACACCATTTCTTTTACTGTGGTTTTACCGTTACTTCCGGTAATAGCAACCACTTTTCCATTAAATGCCTTACGCCATGCAGCGGCCAATTGACCAAGTGCTTTTCGAGTATCTTCAACTTTTATAGTGGGTAACTGAGTAACCACATTTTTATGTACAATCGCTGCCACTGCACCTGATTTAGCGGCTTGATCAATAAAATCATGACCATCAAATGAAGCACCCTGTATCGCAATATACAAATCACCCTTTTGTATTTTTCGAGTATCAATTGACACTGTCGTGAACTCGACATTGTGACCCGACAATTGTCCATTTAATATTTTTGATACGTTTGCAAGCGCCATCATGTTTTTACCTCTAATGCTTGCAATGCAATGTCTTTATCACTAAAGGCGTTTTTTTGATTTTTAATAATTTGATATTGCTCATGCCCTTTTCCAGCAATTAATATCAAATCATTTTTCGTTGCCAGAGAAATCGCTTGTTGTATCGCTTTCTCCCTATCCATTTCAACAATCAATTGCACAGGGTTACTCAAACCCTGTTTAATATCGTCAATAATATTTTCAGGGCTTTCTGTTCTTGGGTTATCATTTGTGATAAAAATTAAATCCGACAATGATTCAGCCACTTCACCCATTAATGGGCGTTTACCTGCATCTCTATCACCACCGCAACCAAAGACACAAATTACTTTACCATTGGTATGCTTACGTACATTGATTAGCGCCTGATTTAACGCCTCGGGTGTATGCGCATAATCAATAACCACAGAAGGTTTTTGCGCATTCACAATTAATTCCATACGACCAGGAACGGTAGATAGTTTTTCAATGTACCTTATTGCAATATTAAAATTAATATTATTTTCTAAGAGCACACTAAAGCAGGCCAATGCGTTATAGACGTTAAATTCACCTATTAATTGGATATTAACGTCTGATTCACCCATTGAGCTATGCAACATAAATGAAATGCCATTTGTTTCATTTCGAATATGGCTTGCATACACATATAAATGACTTTGCCTTGCTTTAGACTCAGTTAATCCATACAACCAAATATTGTCTTTTTTGCCATATTCTGAATACAACTCAGCACCCAGATCATCGTCAATATTTAACACAAATGTTTTTTCAGCATTTTCAGCAAACAGCTTCTTTTTGGCTTGCTTATATGAATTAATATCACCATGATAATCTAAATGATCACGAGTAAAATTAGTTAAAACTGCTACATTAAAATCTACGTTGGCCGATCTTTTTTGGTCTAATCCATGAGATGAAACTTCAATGGAAACATTTCCAATGTCCTGTTGTTTCAAATCAGCTAATATTGCATGCAAACGAATAACATCCGGTGTGGTGTGCATTGATTCAGTTAACGTATTAATTGCACCATTCCCTAACGTGCCTATAACAGCTGCTGCACCATGCGCATTATTCATAGCTTGTGCAATAAAATGACTAACGGAGGTTTTTCCATCTGTTCCCGTAATTCCGGTTACAAACATTTGTTCAGACGGCTTGGCATAAAATTGATTTGCCATTTCACCTAATTTATTTTGTAAATCTCTGATGGGAACACACACTGACCTTGGCATTAATTTAGATAAAATTTGCTGACAATATTGGTCGCAATTTGCATCATATAAAATCGCAGCAGCACCTTGATTTAACGCGGTTTCTGCATAGGCTAATCCATGCTCAAATTTTCCTTCAAGCGCTACGAAAACAAAACCTTCTTCTACACACCGGCTATCTAGGGTTAAACCCAGTACATCAGTATCAGGTAAAAATTCAGTTGCGAGATAATTTGCCAACAACTGCTTTAGTGTTATTGCAACATGATTGCTAATTGACTTAACCATCATGCGCGCTTACCGTTTATTTTTTTTGATTTTTTTTCAGCATATTGTAAATCATCCGGTGCGATATCCAATATTCGCAATGCACCTGACATCACTTTTGAAAAAACGGGTGCTGCAACTTGACCACCATAATGCTGACCATTTTTAGGATCATTTAACATAACAACCATTACCATGCGCGGGTTGGTTGCCGGTGCCATACCCGCAAAGACCGAAATATAACGATCTTTTGCATAGCCACCAGAAATAAATTTATGAATGGTGCCGGTTTTTCCCGCTACACGATAATTGGCAATCGCTGCATTATTCGCCGTGCCTTCAGGGCTGACTACGCGCTCCATCATACTGCGCACCTGTTTGGCCGTGGTTTCACTCATGACACGCTCACCCTCAACCACTGATTCCCTACGTAAAAAAGAAATCGGATAAAGGATGCCGTTTGCTGCTATCGCTGAATAAGCTCTTGCCAATTGTAACGGCGTAACCGATAAACTATATCCAAATGACATAGTGGCACGTTCGAATTTGCTAACGTTTACTGTGCGTAAATTGCCATTACGCTCCCCTGGAAATCCACTTCCACTATTTACGCCAAACCCCAGTTTCAAATACATATCAAACTGTTGTTCTTTTTTAAGCGATAGCGCGATTTTACTGACACCCACATTGCTCGATTTTAAAAGAATTTCACCTAAATTAAGCTTTCCATAATTACGCATGTCTTTAATCGTGCTTCCTTGCACTTTGTAATAACCCGGTGAGGTTTGTACCTTGTCTTTTGGATTCCAGCGCCCAGTTTCTAATGCAGCCGCAATAGTAAAGGGTTTCATGGTTGAACCTGGTTCAAATACATCGGTAACTGAACGATTTCTATAAACGCCAGGCTTTAGCTGGCTTCGGTCATTGGCGTTAAAGGAAGGATGGTTAACCATCGCCAATATTTCACCTGTGTGAACGTTTAAAACCACCGCAGATCCTGCAGTGGCTTTATGTTTTTTAACCGCGGCGGTTAATGATTGATAAGCTAAATATTGAATACGCCTATCAATGCTAAGCTGTACCGGTTTACCCGGTTCTGCTGTTTTAATTCGCTCAACATCATCAATTATGCGGCCTAAGCGATCACGTATTACTTTTTTAGAACCCGGTTCGCCGCTTAACCAATCATCATAGGCCAGTTCAAGACCTTCCTGACCTTTATCGTCTACATCAGCAAAGCCAATGACATGTGATGTGACTTCACCATCGGGATAATAACGCTTATATTCTCGCTGCAAATAAACACCTTTTATACCTAAGGCCTTAATTTTTTTACCGATATCAGGGGAAACCTGGCGCAAAATATAAACAAACTCTCGATTTGAATTTTTGATTAATTTTTTACGTAATTGCTGTGTATTGATTTTCAATATTTTTGCAATTTCAGTAATACGGTGTAAATTGTTTTTTATTTCTTTAGGATTAGCCCAAACAGAATCTACAGGTGTGCTAATAGCCAGAGGCTCTCCATTTCTGTCATATATGTCACCACGGTGCGCAGAAATAGGCACTACACGTAAATGTCGCGCATCTCCCTGTTGCTGAAAAAACGGCTGATTGATAACCTGCATATCTAGTGCACGCCAAAATAACCCCACAATTGCCAGCAAAAAAACAGACAACACAACAATGCGTCTAAACTGATAATGCGGTTTATAATTTTGATTTTTCATAGTTTTATATACAAAATCTCATTAGCTTTAGGCATTGTCATTTTTAATTTTTTACGGGCTATTTTTTCTATTCTACCGTGTGCAGACCAAGCACTTTGCTCAAGTTGTAATTTTCCCCACTCGATATTTAATTCATCAATTGTCTTATGCAAACCCTGTAGTTTCACAAAAGTTTTTCGTGTTTGATGTTTACTGTAAACAACACCAATGGCAGAGCCCATAGACGCAACAAGCAATATGAATGCTGAGATCAATGCCATCTTCATTTTACTCTCTCGATAACACGTAAAACAGAACTACGAGAGCGTGGGTTTTCTTGAATTTCTTGTTTAGTGGGTTTTATTGCCTTGCCTACTAATTTATACGGCTGCTCTAAATCCACTGCCAATAATGGTATATCTTTAGGTATTTGCGGCCCTCGAGTCATTTTTCTAAAAAAGCGTTTCACCATTCTGTCCTCTAACGAATGAAAACTAATGACCGCCAAGCGACCACCGACTGTCAGCATTTTTAAACTTGTATTCAACGCAAGTTCAAGCACTTCGAGCTCCCTATTAATATAAATTCTGATCGCTTGAAAACTTTTTGTTGCAGGGTGCTTATGCTTGCTCTTAACCGGAATAGCTGCCTCAATAATATTGGCCAACTGAACCGTATCGTTTATGACTGTTTCTTTTCTCATTTCAACAATGGCATTCGCAATTCGACGTGCAAATTTTTCTTCACCAAAATGCATTAAAACCGTAGTCAAATCATATTCCTCTACCGTTGCTAACCATTCTGCTGCCGATTGCCCTACATCTGGATTCATACGCATATCCAATGGCCCGGATTTTATAAAACTAAACCCTCTCGACGCATCATCTAATTGCGGTGATGAAACCCCTATATCTAACAAAATACCATCAATTTGTTGCAACATTCCGTGACTTGATATAAACGCCTCCATGTCCGCAAAATTTTCCTGCACAATGTTAAACCGCTGTTCATTTGCGAATAATTTTCTCGCAGTGTGAATGGCTTGCGGGTCTTGATCCATTGCCAATATTTGTCCATTCTCACTCAAATGCTTTAATATTTCTGTGGTGTGCCCACCTCGACCAAACGTACCATCAAAATAAACGCCATTTTGTTTAATCGCTAACGCTTCGACCACTTCATTTAATAGAACCGGTCGATGCTGGTTTAATGGATTCATCATTAGAGTGATAAACTTTCTAGAGCACTCGGCAAATCACCGTCATCCTCACTGGCCTCATCCAGCCAAATTTGTTGATTCTCATTCCATTGCTTCTCATCCCATATTTCAAATTTTTTACCTTGGCCAATTAACACGCATTTCTTATCCAAATTTGCATAATCTCGTAGTATTGTCGGCAATAATATTCGACCTTGACTATCTAGCTCCGCATCGGTGGCATGCCCAATTAACAATCGTTGCAACAAGCGTGACTGTTTATTCAAACTGGGCAAATTTGCCAGTTGTTCTTCAATAATTTCCCATTCATGCAGTGGATACACCAATAAACAACCATCACGATCAACAGTAACAATTAAACGCCCGGCACATGACTCCATGAGTCTGTCGCGATAACGGGAAGGGATTGCCATACGGCCCTTAGCGTCTAACGTTATATTATTAATGCCACGAAAAATCATTATTTATAAATTAAATTCGCCATTTTCATTTAAACCATTCCATCCGTTATAACTGACAGACCTATCCCAGGAAATACATTCTCCCACAATAAGCCACTTTCTTCCACTTTTCTCCACATATAGGACTATAGGCACCACTATCCATCACGTCAAGTTAAAACATGAGATAAGCCAGAGACTTTTTCCTTACGTGACAACAACTTAGAGGTATTTCACAAATCACTAAAAAGGACCAATAGAATATAAAAAGCAAACTCAATGAGTTAAAGACACTACTTAATAATTCACTTTAACTTCAAGTTTCGTTGGGGAGTTTTAATTTTTAACATCAAATTGCGCCAGAGCGAATTCAAATAAGAAAAGAATAGAAGGGATACCAATGACAATACCAGCTACCTGCCCAGAGTCAAGCAAAAGCTACTCATGAAGAAAATTAGGTGAAGTTGGCCTATAAGCCGGGTTCTGTACAACCGAAGTTGCGACAATCATTCATCTAGGACGCACATCGCTATGCGCCTCAAGCAACCTACCCAGAAGCAGCGCGGGCCACGCCTCAGCTTCTCTATTTGGTCTTGCTCCAGGTGGGGTTTACCTTGCCGTTACTGTTACCAGTAAACGCGGTGCGCTCTTACCGCACCATTTCACCCTTACCTCAATAAAGAGGCGGTATCTTTCTGCTGCACTAGCCGTAGGCATTACGCCCCCCAGGCGTTACCTGGCACCCTGCCCTATGGAGCCCGGACTTTCCTCTCCATGAGAAACCCCATGCAGCGATTATCCAGCCAACTTCAAAGGCGATTATAACATGTTTAAAGAGTAGCTCTAACATCAATGCAAAGATTATTGCTAAGTATCACATACTTACTTCAATCGAGGTCAGGCCGCGCTTCTTAGCGCTCTACCTCCCTGTTGTGTTATTTCCCAATTTTATACTCTAAATTATGTAACAACGCATTTTGAAAGCCAACTAAAAGGACTAGTGGGATCTTTTAATGTGCTAACAAAGGCATGTCAAAAATTGAATTATGAACGCATTATTTGCAAACAAAGTTGTGAGACATATTTTCCATAATCAGCATCAATTGTCGTTATAAAAACCAAGAAAACACTCTCTTTATAACTTCGCTCGCCTGTCATTTGATGCTTCCATATAAAACATCACTTCATTTAAAGTTTTTCTATAAAACGCATTGATAATTTCAATTTTTTATCGTTTAAAAATTAATGTATGAATTTGAGTTTTTATCGCGATTGGTGAGTTTTACCATGGCTGTCCTTATTATGCT
>UOFF01000053.1_pt1 | contig 36671 bp, 37 predicted proteins | sample 1990091 | NCBI WGS metagenome assembly UOFF01 (sample SAMEA4728526, study PRJEB27164) | hydrothermal vent metagenome | biome: marine basaltic hydrothermal vent biome; feature: marine hydrothermal vent; material: mineral | place: Pacific Ocean | collected 2011-06-14/2011-07-23 | depth 1741 m | reverse complement strand
AGAATTTCACAGTACTCATTTTGTGTGTCTGTGGGGGTAGGATCATCAGAACAACTGCACCCTGCGATTATTCCAGAATAAAATATCCCTGAACGTATAATAACGCTAGTGTCAGTTTCTTGTGTTGAATGGATAAGCGCACTAATTTTTTCCTGACTGACATAACTGCTGAGTGACAGGCCTTGCTGTAGAGGTAATACGTGGTTATCTAAATCGGCAACTTCTTTTTTAAAGGTTTGGGTAAAGTCTTTAGCGTTCCAGGCGTTTAATGTTTTAGTCAGTGAAATCATGGTATTGTTTAGTCAATATAAAATTTTCTATAAGCTTAAAAAAAATGCCCCATAAATTATGGGGCGTTTTTAATTAAACTAATTGAAGGCCTAAAATCCCTTCCATTTTTTCAGCTGTTTCTGACTTTCCAGTACGGCTATCACCAACAAGCGCAATAGTAATACTCACTTCATCAATATTCTCTAACGATAGAGTGCGTTTTTCAACTGCGGATGACTTAATTAAGTCAATTAAATCATCTGCTAATTTAACCGGGCCTTCCTGTTCAACTTGATCGCGGTTTGTAAATCCGCAGCGGAGTAAATCTTCATCAGTGTTGCCTTCGTAAACACCGGCCATCAGTTGGCTGTGTGCAACGCCTATTTTAAGTTCTTTCCGATTGATTAGAACGCCCATATCATTGATAAAGCTTTTTTCATTTTCAGAAAACGTTTCAAAAAGCTTTGGGTGTAATACAGTACCATCGTTATCACGTAATAATGGGAAAGGGTTAGCCCAATAACTGCTTTCTTTAGAGCCCCTGTGAGTTTGGGTTGAACCAGCAGCAACCCGTTCGCCTAAACGAAAATGCTGTAATGCATCTTCTACATTCATGTCGGCTTTGATGGTGCTTTCACGGGGTTCAGTTAAGATGAAGTTATTCATGTAAAGCAAAATATCAAGTGGGTCATCGCGGTATAATTCGTCAACATCAGTTACCGGTACAATTTGCCGTGCATTAGAACCGGTGTCATTGTTATAACCGACTTCACGACCAGCCATTTGTAATTTTGCTTGCTCACTAAATCCGTCTAAACAAGCAAAGGCACCGGTTTCAGTACCACAAAAAACAGGTCGGCTGATATTATCACTACCTTGTTTAATTAAGCTGATCTTACCCATGTCATCAGCTTTAATTAACATTTCAGCAATATAGGGTTTTTCATTATCAAAACGCACAACGTAGCGGGTACATCCACAATGTAATGGTAAATCACCATTTAAAATGGCTAATACATTGCAAAGTGTAAGAATGGGTTTTTTAGCATAACCAAAATATTTAAGTTCGTCGATATTTGGCACAACACCAATAAGCATATTGCTTGACTGGTCGTGGTAGTAACCTAAATCTTTTTCTTCTGCATTCGGGTCACCAAAGAATAAAATGCCATCGGGTGCGCGGTTGTGGGTTATGTCTTCAATTTTTGCAAATGGAAACAAATTAAGTAAACCCGGTTCCATTTCAATGCAGCCACGTGATTTATGAATAAACGTAATAATTAATGAAGCACCCACTTGCAGTGGAACTGAAACCCAGTCTTCAATATTAAATTTATTCAAATTGAAAGGGTTGTGCTTAAGCTCATAAAAAGGCTTAGCGCGTTTATTAGACGGAGTAGAATAATCAACGCCTGTTTTAATATCGGCGGCAATGGTTAATGGCACATGCGCTAACAAAGAATAGTCAGCAGGATAATTAAAATAGTGCCCAGAAATTTCACCGGCGGTGACATTGGGTGAAGCATCCAACCCTGGAGTACGTCGTACACCTTGTTCCATATTAACTTTATTTAACAGTAAGCGACGTGTTTCTAAAATTAAGTCAGATAAACTTTGGGCTTTAGAGGTTACTTTGTCTTTTACGGTTTGGGCTGTCTCAAGTTTGGTCGCAACGACATCGTTTTGTAGACGAACCAGACGAGAGTATGCTGAACCCCTATAATGATGAAATGCACCATCAATGAAACGCATCAATTCGCGGCCTTTCTCTTGCATATCGGGCACGCTGTATTCATCTGTTTCTAAAATCTTAATGATGTCGCGGGTGCTGACTTTTTTAATAAATTCTATTTTATTATCGGCTTCTTGACGACGTCTTTCAGAACGACTTTCAAGGTCAACAATAAACTCTTGTTTATATATTTTAAGAAAGCGGGCAAAAGCTAAGCTACGTAGTAATTGACCCGGTGTATTACAACCATCGCGAATTTCGAGAATTTGTTCCATTGAGGTACCAATAGGTGTGATTAATTTTTGTATATAATAAACTGATCGTCGCTCAGGCACCAATTAACGGGATTGAGAGCGCTATTAATAAATTATTGTGTAAAACCTCTAGTTTATGGAAATAGGGGGTTTAAATAGTGTGAATAATTTGTTAGACAATTGTTTTTTTATACTTTATGGTTACATAAATTCCCGATACAGCAACTTATTAGCATATATTCCTTGGTGTATACATGGCTATTAAGTTTTATCTCTCCTTGGATTTATGTGCCAATATTGATTATAAGTACGTTTAACAACCACAGTATTAATCAGTTTCTAATAATATATACCTGAAACGTTATGAATTTAGGTGTAAAATTTTTGTTTTATTTATTTCCTGACGCGGCGGAATGACGATGAATAGTGGGTTGTTGTGAGGAATTTCAACAAAGTCAAGGGAGAAATATAACGGAAATTACACCTAAATTTATAACGCTTCGGGTATATAGGCTTTAAACGCTTAAAAACTTCATTTATGCATTCAAATACACACTTTAAGCAATTTGGCTTATCCCCTTTAATCTTGAAAGCGATTGCTGATAAAGGTTATAAAACGCCAACGCCTGTACAAAGCAAGGCTATTCCCGTTGTTCTTTCAGGAAGAGATTTAATGGCAGCTGCCCAAACCGGCACGGGTAAAACGGCGGGCTTTGTTCTTCCTATATTAGAAAACTTGTTAAAAGGGCAGGTTGCGCAAGCCAACCAGGCTAGAGTGCTGATTTTAGTCCCCACTCGTGAACTTGCTGCACAAATTGGTGCAAGTGTCACTTGTTACGCACAATATGTGTCATTGCGCTCATTAGTCGTGTTTGGAGGAGTGAAAATTAACCCACAAATGCAAAAACTGTGTCGTGGAACAGATATTTTAGTGGCTACGCCAGGTCGTTTAATGGACTTATATGATCAAAATGCGGTTAATTTCAAACACCTTGAAACCTTGGTGTTAGATGAAGCCGATAAAATGTTAGACATGGGCTTTATTGACGATATTCAAGAAATATTAGCCATACTACCAAAGCGAAGACAAAATTTAATGTTTTCAGCCACCTTTTCAGATGAAATACGTAAATTAGCTAAAGGCTTGGTGAAAAATCCGGTAGAAATATCGGTTTCACCTCGTAATACAACAGCTAAAACAATTAAGCAATGGATTTGCCCCGTAGACAAAAAGAAAAAGCCTGCTTTATTGGTCTATTTAATCAAGCAAAATCATTGGCAACAAGTATTAGTCTTTTGCAAAACAAAAAATGGCGCCAATAAATTAACCCATTATCTTGTTACTCAAGGTTTTAGTGCAGCAGCTATTCATGGTGATAAAAGCCAAGCGGTACGAACAAAAGCATTAGCCGATTTTAAATGCACTAAAGTGCAGGTGTTAGTGGCTACTGATATAGCCGCTCGTGGATTAGATATTGATCAATTACCTCAAGTAGTCAATTTTGATTTACCCAAAGTTGCACAAGATTATATTCATCGAATTGGTCGTACCGGTCGAGCAGGCACTAAAGGACAAGCTATTTCGTTAGTGAGTGCAGATGAATTTGATTACTTAACTGACATAGAGCATTTAATAAAAACGCTTTTAACACGTAAGTTAATCGATGGTTTTGAACCGCTGCATGAAGTTCCTGAATCACGCTTATGGCGTAAACCTAAGAAGCTTAAAAAATCTAAAATTAAATTGTCTCAGAGTAATGAGCAAAAAAATATCAATAAACAAGGATCAGCAAATAAAAATTCGATAATCTCTAGGGAAACTAAACTCACAAAAAAACAACTAAATGCGAAGAAAAGTGCGCTGAGGGCACGCAGGAAAAAAACAAAAATTAAATAACTATTCTCTACAGGTGTTTTCTTGCTGACAATGCCAACATGTTTCAAATGTTGCAGGATTTTCTTCATGGCACTGCACACAAACCCAAGAATTTTGAAGGTTGTTTTTTTCTAAAGCACTAATTAAATTCACAGATTGGGTATAATCATTATCATTAACAACCCATATTTCAAGCCAAGTATCAAATGGAGATAAGTCGCCTGCGGCTCCAGCAATAAATTCATTTTTAAAAATAGTTTCAATGCCAGAATTGTTAATAATATTTTTAATATTATTAACAATAAATCGATTTTCGTTGGTGTATATTAATTTCATGTTAAATGTAATTTAAGCTTTAATAATGGGTAATATTTATGAAGAACAAATGCATTCAATTAATCGTTCTACCTGTTGAGTGCAGCAGCCGCTTCCTGTTGTTGCATAGGTTTGGATTTTAATTTGCTGTACTGTTGTTGCTCCATTGACAATAGCTTTGATAATATCCATTTTAGGAACGTCATTACAGGTACACAGATTTCGATGTAAGTTTTTCTTAAGAATATCTGGAAGCCTGTCTAGGGCATTTTCGATACGATCAATTTCCATATTAGGCTCCGATATTAAAATTGATTTCAACAACTGCCCAATATACCATACTAAATGAAATTCAACATCAGCTATCTTGGCGGCCTTTCTGAGACATTTAGCAATCACACATAAATAAATTATTGGATAAGGCTTTAATAAGAGCTAGCGGCTTTTAGAGCCCCAAATTTTTGCTACAGCTCTGTCTGTTCCGATAAATCCAATGAGCAAACTGATTGAGCCGACACTGCCAAACACTAACACGGGTATTAAATATCCAATATCTTGGCCTTTCGCTAAATAATATACAAAGCTTGCAAGGCCAGTGAAAAGTGTACCCAGTGTTATTAAAATGGTTCGATGAGATTTTTTGTAGTCATAGGCCTCATCTCCTGATTCAAAAATATTGAGGATAGGTGAGAATAGCTTCCTTAAAATTATTTTCATATTTTATTCATCTATTTTTATGTGTATTAACTTATAGCGACCCAACTAAATCGATCCCATGTCCAATATAAACCTGTTATCCCTATCATTATTGAGCCGGGTATCGTAATAATGTTGTGAAATTGTTTTTGTGTTTTAAACCAGATGGTAATTGTAAAGTAAGCACCTGTTAAAATAATCAGTTGGCCAATTTCAACACCTATATTAAAGCTGATTAATGCTGTCGCATATGCGCTTTCAGGCATACCAAAATCGGCTAGCACGCTGGCAAAACCTAAACCGTGTAATAAACCAAATGCAAAGACCAAGGCTAACCGACTAGTTTTTAATTTATGTGCAAAAATATTTTCAAACCCAATGTAGGCAATAGATAAAGCGATTAGTGGCTCAACAATGCTACTGGATAAGCTAATTATATTAAACATGGATAAACTTAGGGTAATGGAGTGGGCCAGAGTAAACATGGTTGCTTGCCAAGCAAGGGTTTTTAATTGGGTGCTGAATAAAAATATGCCAAAAATAAATAATATATGATCAAAACCTTTTGGAATAATATGGTTAAAGCCTGCGACAATATAATCCGTTATAACCTCTATTAAAGGTGGCTCTGTGAAAACTTCTTCTAAGGAAAATGCTTTACTGGGTTGATCATTACGCAACCATTGCCAGGCAGACCAGTGCCATTTTTCATTTATCTTATCAACCTGTCTAACTCGGATGGCGTTATCTGAAAAACGGGCAGGGTAATACCACGTTATTTGTTTTACCTGTTTATCTATTTTCCCTTCAAGGATAATCAGGCTATTTCGAGGGACTTTGGTATAACCCGGAGGCGGAATCTGTACGTCTGTGATATTGAGTTTTGTCCGTTGTTCGTCAAAAAAAAGCTGAATTTCTTGCGTGAGTATTTTTTTAAAGGGTGTAAATTTTACTTGCAATTGTTTAGCCTTTAATACCCTTAAAGCGTCATAGTCAACGGCAAAGGGAGAATCTTGGGTGTTCTTGTATTTTGAGGTGATGCCGGTCATCATCGCTTCAATACTGGCACGCAGCTCAATTCGATATTTACCGTCTGCGAATACGCTAATTTCAACCAATGCCGGTTTTACGACATCAGCAATGGTATACTTCGTGCTGAAGAGCACCATTAAAAGGGTTATAATCACAGTAAAATGCCATTTGAATAGTAGTTTACGGGTGATTGAACATATAATAAGTGTTTGAATATTCAAGTGAAAATAGTTAGTCTTAAGGATTGGACATTATAATAAAATTGTATTCCAATACAATCGTTAAGTCATGATTTTTAATTTTGTTAAGAATAAACACAGCTAAAATAGTGTGGTTCTTAAACTTTGTAACCAAAATGTTAGAGAAAAATAATGCCATTTTTAAATCGACGCACATTTTTAAAGCTAATGGGCGCTACCGCTGTAACTACATCGCTGCCCGCTTTTGTTGGCTGCTCAGAACAACAACCTACTGAAAAAACGACTGTTGCTGCTATTCCCGAGGCTTCTGTGGTAAAGCGTATGCCTGAAGGGTTTTATGATGTTCCTATGAAAGGTACTGTGCGCATTTTACATATTACAGATGTGCATGGTCAGCTTAACCCTGTGTATTTTAGAGAGCCTAATGTTAATTTAGGTGTGGGTGAGGCATATGGTCGTCCACCTCATGTCGTTGGGAATAAATTCTTAAAGGCAATGGGATTTGAACCGAATTCTCCTGAAGCCTATGCTTACACCTACCTTGATTTTCAAAAAGTAGCTGAAAGTATAGGAAAAACAGGTGGTTACGCACAGATAAAAACCCTCTTAAACCAATTAAGAGAAACTGCCGGTGGACATCAGAATACGTTAACAATTGATGGTGGTGATTTATGGCAAGGCTCAGGCACCTCTTTATGGACGCGGGGTGTCGATATGGTTGAAGCCTCTAACATTCTTGGTGTCGACGTGATGGTGGGCCACTGGGAATTTACCTATAAGGAAAATGAAGTATTGAGTAATGTCGCTTTATTCAAAGGTGACTTCATAGGGCAAAATGTTCGTGTAAAAGATGATTCGATGTTTGGCGATGAATATCCTGCGATGATTGAAAAATACGATGGAAGTGGCTTGTATGATGAAGACACAGGCCATGCTTTTCGACCCTATGTGATCAAAGAAGTTAATGGCGCCCGTGTTTGTATTATTGGTCAGGCTTTTCCACGTACAGCAAATGCTAATCCGCAAGAGTTTTTCCCTGACTGGTCATTTGGTTTACGTGAAGATGACATGATTGACTTGGTAGAACAAATTCAAGAAGATGAAAGACCAGATATAATTGTGCTTTTATCCCATAATGGCATGGACGTTGACATAAAAATGGCCGAGCGAGTGCCGGGCTTAAATGCGGTATTTGGTGGTCATACACATGACGGTATTCCAAAACCTATTAAAGTTAAAAATATTGCAGGTAATACCTGTTTGGTTACCAACGCGGGTTCAAATGGTAAATTTATAGGCGTCATGGATTTTGAAATCAAGGAAGGTCATGTTGAGTCAATGAATTACAAAATGCTACCCATTATCTCTAATTGGTTAGCACCTGATAAAGAAATGCAAGCCTATATTTTCCAAATGCGTAATACCGTATATGATAAAAATATTGTGGAAAGTCGTGCTGAAAAATTTTTCTATAATGAAAATCGTGTCGGTAAAACGTTTAAAGAAATACTTGATGAACAACTGGCGATTGCTGACCGTTTATTATATCGGCGAGGTAATTTCATGGGCACTTGGGATCAGGTATTATGCAATGCTTTACGTGAAGAATATTCAGCGGACGTATCATTGTCTGCGGGTGTGCGTTGGGGAACAACAACGCTAAAAGGTGATTGGATAACCATGGAAGATGTGATGACACAATGTGCTATCACCTATGGTGAAACCTACGTTAATGAAATGTCTGGGCATGATTTAATTCGTATTCTTGAAGGTGTTGCTGATAACTTATTTGATGTAGACCCTTACTTGCAATCCGGCGGTGATATGGTTCGTGTGGGTGGCTTAGATTACACTATTGATCCATCTAAGCCTTTATATGAAAGGTTATCAAATATTAAACTCGATAATGGTCATGTTATCGAATCTGATCAAATGTATAAAGTTGCAGGTTGGGCAACGGTAGGTAAAGCACCAGAAGGGCGCTTAATGTGGGATGTTGTGCGTGATTATATTTTAAGAAATCGCGATGAAAATAATGTGTTGAATTTACCTAAAATTAATAACCCGACTCTAATAGGTATTAAAGAAAACCCAGGTGTTGCCGATTATGCAGGTAAAATAATTTAACTATTAACATAAATGACTTGAACTGAGTTTATTTAATCAATTTAAGTCATTTTAAGGCCACTTTATTTATCTTCACAATAAAAACTGCAAGATTTATTAGCCTCCAGTAAGCATTTTTCTAATTTTCCAATGCATTTAGCTCGACAAGACTCTAGGTCGATATTTTTTGAATATAGATTCGCAGCACAGGTTGCATTGCAAACCTTATTTATTCTGCTGCAGTCATAGCCTTTAACACAGGATTTACAGCCTTCATTCATGTCGGCCAATACACTTGAAAATTGAAAAATAATGAATAGTACAAAAACTAATTGCTCTATTTTTATACGAATTAAATTCATTTTTATGCCTTTTTATTATCAATAACCGAGAGAGTCAAGTAAGTGTCGCTCATTAAAGTGTAGCTTAAAATATACCTAGCTCAACTTTTACATCAGGAGAAAACAATAGGTATAATTAATGAAATATGATTCGCCTTTAATTTCAGGCCGTTTGATTAAACGCTATAAACGTTTTTTGGCTGATATTATATTAGACGATGGTAGTGAAATTACCGCCCATTGTGCTAATACCGGTGCCATGACAGGTTGTGCGCCCGAAAATGCACGTGTTTGGTTGACACTGTCAGATAACGCCAAACGCAAATATCCTCACAGTTGGCAATTAGTAGAAGTCGGCCCTAACAATTTTGCATGTATTAATACAAGTTTAACCAACAAGTTGGCACATGAAGCCTTAATGCAAAATCAAATAAAAGAACTCACTGGGTTTGACCAATGCCGGAGTGAAGTGCCTTATGGCGACGAGGGGAGTCGGGTCGATTTTGTTTTAAACTATGGTAATCAATCGGTTTTTGTTGAGGTTAAACACGTTACCCTAAGCGCTCAAAAAGGGTTGGGTGAATTCCCGGATGCGGTAACGAAAAGAGGCCAAAAACATTTGCGAGAGTTGATTCAACAAGTTAAATCGGGTGATCGTGCCGTTCTACTATTTATAATCATGCGTACTGATGTTAACCTTGTCTCGCCTGCCGATTCAATCGATGTGGAGTATGGCCGGTTATTAAGAGAAGCTGTTAGAGCAGGGGTAGAGGTTATCGCCTATAAAGCAAAAATTGATACCCATGAAATGGTGATAGAAAAACCCATTTCTGTGCAACTTTAAACCGAAATTTTATTAAAAACAGAAGAGCTTCTTACCAATATGTTTAGACCGAAAGAGCTTTATATCGGCCTCAGATACACACGTGCCAAGCGCCGCAATGGATTCGTTTCATTTATTGCGTTAATTTCAATGTTGGGCATAGCCTTAGGGGTAGCCGCATTGATTGTGGTGTTATCCGTAATGAATGGCTTTGGAAAAGAGCTGCGTGAACGCACGCTAAGCATGACTGCTCATGCAACAGTTACGGGTCAAATTCGCCATTTAGATGACTGGCAAGCGGTCCAGAAAAAAGTTATCGCCCATCCCAATGTGATTAATTCTGCTCCTTTTACCCAAAATGAAGCCATGTTGAGTAATGGTAATCGTGTTAGTGGTGCCATTATTCGCGGAGTTGTGCCTAATTTAGAGCCGAATGTGTCAGATATTGGAGACAAAATTGTTTCTGGGAAGCTTACCGATTTAACACCTGGAAGTTTCGGTATCATTTTAGGTAGAGAGCTAGCGAATGTCATGGGCGTGTATGAAGGTGAAAAAATTACTGTCATTACTCCTCAAGCAAACGTAACCCCTGTAGGCGTCATGCCGCGATTAAGGCGCTTTACTGTGGTGGGCGTATTTGAAGCGGGAATGCATCAATTTGATCGCTCTATGGCCATTATTCATATGCAAGATGCTCAAAAACTATTTAGTTTAGGCGAGAATGTACAAGGTGTCCGCCTTAAACTTGACGATATGTTTAATGCAAAACGAGTGACATATGAGCTAAATAAAATGATGGGTGATGATTACTGGGTGCGCGATTGGACCAAAATGCACAGTAATCTATTCAAAGCCCTAAAAACAGAAAAAGTTGTGATGTTTATTATATTGCTATTAATTGTTGCAGTAGCGGCGTTTAATATTATTTCTACCTTAGTTATGACAGTTAATGACAAGCAGGCAGATATTGCAATATTACGCACCATCGGTATGACACCTAACAGTTTAATGTGGATATTTATCGTTCAAGGTGTGGTTATTGGTTTGGTTGGTACATTATTAGGCGTTTCGCTTGGCGTGCCTATTGCCTTGAATGTGAGCGAAATCGTTGCATTTGTCGAGGGATTATTTAATACACAATTTCTTCCACCTGAGGTCTATTACATTACAGAACTTAAGTCTGATTTGCGCTTTACGGATGTTTTAACCTATACCGCATCAGCATTTGGTTTGTCTGTATTGGCTACTATTTACCCTGCTTATCGTGCTGCACGGGTGCAACCGGCTGATGCATTGAGGTATGAATAATGACATTATCAAGTCCATTTTCTGAATCGCAAACACTCCAGAACACTTGCGAAGAGCCCTACGTGCTGAAAGCCATTGATTTATGCATGACGTTTAAAGAGGGTAGTGGTTCGGAGTTAAATATTTTAAAAAATATTAACCTTACGATTAAAGCAGGTGAAAAAGTTGCTATCGTTGGCGCTTCTGGATCAGGTAAAAGCACATTATTGCATTTATTGGGCGGGCTGGACAAACCGACAAAAGGGCAGGTTTTTGTTGAAGGTAAAGATCTCATTAGCCTTTCTGAGAAACAACGTTGCCAAGTACGTAATAACTACATGGGCTTTGTTTATCAATTTCATCATTTATTAGCAGAGTTTACTGCCCAAGAAAATGTTGCCATGCCGGCATTAGTCAGAGGTGATAATTCGAATCAAGCGCTTAGCAAAGCGGATATTTTATTGGAAAAAGTTGGCATGACAGGGCGTTTGCAGCATAAACCCGCCGAACTTTCCGGTGGTGAACGCCAACGTACATCAATTGCACGTGCTGTGATTAATGAGCCACGTTGTATTTGTGCTGATGAGCCAACCGGTAATTTAGATAAAATAACGGCGGCTCAAGTGATACAAGTGCTAATACGACTAAATGAAGAATTTGGCACCAGTTTGATTGTCGTAACACATGACATGGAGTTGGCTAAAAAAATGGATACCATTTATAGCATCGAAAATGGTCACCTTAAAAGATTGTGATTTTGAGTGTTATTTCAATAATCCTAAATTTATAACGCTTAGTGTGTATGCGCTAAATACACTGTATTCTCTTGTTTATTGTCTTTAAATGCATTCTTTTACTTTATATTCCCTTGAATCTGCAGTGATTATCCCCATGTTCCCTACAGACTTAAATTTTGTTGGAGAACAGGCAATGGCTAACGAGGAAACCCTCGAAGAAAATCAAGACGAAATAGTGACAGAAGGTGAAATTGTTACTGATGATAATTCACCAGAAGAGGCGCTTGAAGCAAGCCCTGAGGCTGAAAATGACGCTTTATCTGTTGAAGAGCTTACTCAACGCCTAGCTACCGCTGAAAAAAAAGCGATTGACAACTGGGATCAACTCTTGCGCACTAAAGCTGAGATGGAAAATATTCGCCGTCGTGGCCAAAAAGATTTGGAAAATGCCCACAAATTTGCACTTGATAAGTTTATTTCCGAAATGCTTGGGGTAAAAGACAGTCTTGAAATGGGGATAGAAGCAAGCCAACAGGATAATGCTGATATAGAGAGTTTATGTGAAGGCAGTAAAATGACTTTATCAATGCTGTCGAATGTGTTTGAAAAATTTAATGTGATTGAATTGAATCCTATGGGGGAAAAATTTAATGCAGATCATCATCAAGCAATGTCAATGCAACCCAATAAAAAATTTGAGCCTAATACGGTGATGGGTGTTATGCAAAAGGGCTATCTGTTAAATGATCGCTTAATTCGTCCGGCAATGGTTATTGTGACTAAAGCGAGTGAGTAAATACATTTTGTAATATGGCAAAAAATATGCATATTTTAAGAATATTTCCTGCATATGAGAAATTTATACTTTGATTTAATCTTATTAAACGGCTTGTAACGGTTTAATCTATCTCAAAAATTTGCTTATTTTAGGTAAAATGCACGCATATTAGTCAAGTATGCATGCGTTTTTACACAGAACTAGCGTATTTTTAAGGTAAGCTTTAAGTCGTTACCATTGAAAAATGTAAACCTGCCCTTATTTAAGGGGTAAGTTAAAAAACTAGAATCTTTTGGAGCAAAACATGGCTAAAATTATCGGCATCGACCTAGGTACAACCAACTCTTGTGTCGCAATTATGGACGGTAGCACACCTCGTATTATTGAAAACTCAGAAGGTGATAGAACCACACCATCAATTATTGCCTTTGGTGAAGGTGATGAAGTTATGGTTGGCCAAGCGGCAAAACGTCAAGCGGTGACAAATCCTGCTAACACGTTATATGCCGTTAAGCGTCTAATTGGTCGTCGTTTCGATGAAGAAGTTGTACAGCGTGATATTAAGCTGGTTCCTTACAATATTGTTAAAGCGGATAATGGTGATGCATGGATAGAAGCCCACGGCAATAAAATGGCACCACCGGAAATTGCAGCACGTGTATTGCAAAAAATGAAAAAAACGGCTGAAGACTATCTAGGCGAAGAAGTCACAGAAGCTGTAGTAACGGTTCCTGCATATTTTAACGATTCACAACGTCAAGCGACTAAAGATGCAGGTAAAATTGCAGGCCTTGATGTTAAGCGCATTATTAATGAGCCAACGGCTGCGGCACTGGCTTATGGCATGGATAAAAAACTGAAAGGCGATTCAGTCATTGCCGTATATGACTTAGGTGGTGGCACCTTCGATGTATCTATTATAGAAATTGCAGAAATTGATGGAGAGCATCAGTTTGAAGTATTAGCGACTAATGGCGATACTTTCCTTGGTGGTGAAGATTTTGATATGCGCCTTATTGATTATCTCTCAGATGAATTCAAGAAAGATAACGGCATGGATTTACACAATGATCCATTGGCACTTCAGCGTTTAAAAGAAGCCGCTGAAAAAGCTAAAATAGAGCTATCAAACAGTCAGCAAACCGATATTAATATTCCTTATATTACAGCAGATGCATCAGGTCCCAAGCATCTTAATCTCAAATTAACACGTGCTAAATTAGAATCCTTAGTTGAAGATTTAGTTGAACGTACAATCGCTCCTTGTAAAACTGCATTAGCAGATGCTGACCTTAGTGTGGGTGATATCAATGATATTATTCTTGTCGGTGGCCAAAGTCGTATGCCAATGGTTCAGGAAGCGGTTAAAAACTTCTTTGGAAAAGAAGCGCGTAAAGACGTGAACCCTGACGAAGCAGTGGCGATGGGTGCATCAATTCAAGGCGGTGTTTTAGGTGGTGATGTTAATGATATTTTATTATTAGATGTAACGCCTTTATCTTTAGGTATTGAAACCATGGGTGGTGTAATGACCAACCTGGTTGAAAAAAACACAACCATTCCTACCAAGGCGTCACAAGTTTTTTCTACCGCTGAAGATAACCAGAACGCAGTAACTGTTCACGTACTTCAAGGTGAACGTGAAATGGCATCGGGCAACAAATCTTTGGGACGTTTTGATTTATCAGATATTCCACCTGCTTCACGTGGTGTGCCTCAAATTGAAGTATCGTTTGATATTGATGCTAACGGTATCTTAAATGTGTCTGCTAAAGACAAAGCCACAGGTAAAGAGCAATCTATTGTGATTAAGGCCTCTTCAGGGTTGTCTGATGAAGAAGTTGAAAACATGGTAAAAGATGCGGAAGCACATGCAGATGAAGATCATAAGCAAAAAGAATTGGTTGGTGCACGTAATACTGCTGACAACCTTATTCATTCATCTGAAAAATCACTTAAAGATCTGGGTGAACAGGTTGATGACGGTGAAAAGACAGCCATTGAAGCGGCCATTACTGAATTAAAAGAAGCCGTTGCAGGTGACGATAAAGAGTTAATCGAAACTAAGACAGCCGCTTTAACTGAAGCAGCGGGCAAAGTTGCTGAAAAGGCATATGCTCAATCTCAACAGCAAGAAGGGACTGATGCGGCGGCTGGTGCTGCCGGTGCAGAAGCTGCGACAGGAAAACAAGAAGACGAAGTCGTTGATGCTGAGTTTGAAGAAGTGAAAGACGACAATAAGTAATTTATTACTTAGGTGTCTCCATTACGAAATGCCTGGTTTTTAACCAGGCATTTTGTGATTAAACACAGCATATTTTAGTGGATAGACAGAGATAAACAAAGCATGTCAAAAGCAGATTATTACGAAATCCTAGGCGTATCCAAAGACTCTAACGATGCGGTTATTAAAAAAGCATTTAAACGCTTAGCGATGAAACATCACCCTGACCGTAATGCCGATAATCCTGACGCTTCAGAGGTGAAATTCAAAGAGGCTAAAGAAGCCTACGATGTTTTATCTGATCCGCAGAAACGCGCAGCATATAATCAATATGGGCATGCAGGTGTAAACCCAGGTGCGGGCCCTAGTGCGGGCGCGGGTGCTGGAAATTTCAGTGATATTTTCGGTGATGTCTTCGGCGATATTTTTGGTGGGGGCGGAGGCAACGGACGTAGCCGCTCTTTCCGTGGCTCTGATTTACGTTATAACATGGAGTTAAATTTAGAAGATGCGGTTGCAGGTACTACCGTTAAAATCAAAATACCTTCTCTAGTAGGTTGCAAATCATGTGCTGGTAGTGGCGCAAAAAAAGGCTCATCTCCCACGACTTGTACAACCTGCGGTGGAACGGGTCAAGTTCGTATACAACAAGGTTTCTTTTCTGTTCAACAGACATGCCCGCATTGCCAAGGGCAAGGTAAAACAATTTCTGATCCCTGTGGTGAATGTCATGGCCAAGGACGCATAGAAGAGCGCAAAACCTTATCTGTAAAAGTTCCAGCAGGCGTTGATAATGGTGATCGTATTCGTTTATCCGGTGAAGGAGAAGCGGGTGAACAAGGCGGGCCTTCCGGTGATTTATATGTTCAAATACATGTAAAATCCCACTCAATTTTTGAGCGTGATAGCAGTAATTTGTTGTGCCAGGTGCCTATTAGTGTGGCAACTGCAGCGCTCGGTGGTGATCTCGAAGTGCCAACATTAAATGGTCGCGTTAAACTTAAAATACCGGGTGAAACACAAACAGGCAGAATGTTTCGTTTAAAAGGCAAAGGCGTTAAACCTATTCGCAGTGGCGCTGTAGGTGACTTACTTTGTAAAGTGGTTGTTGAAACACCAGTTAATTTAACCTCAAAACAGAAAGCGTTATTACGAGAATTTGAAGACAGTGTTCATGGTAATCATAAACACCATAATCCACAGGGGAGTAATTGGGTTGATGGCGTTAAAAAGTTTTTTGACGACATGAAGTTATAATGCTTTCACGTAGACGTTTGCTGACACGATTTGCGGCCGTTATAGCGGGTGTGTTTACACTAAACCAACGCGCCGTTGGTGCTGCGAATAATGAAGCAACACCAGTGAGTGAATTACGTTTTCCTGGTGATCCGACAAAACATAATGTGGTTTTTCAATTTAACAAACATGATCTGAAGTACCATAATGCGGTGCTCTTTTCTGCGGGTGAAATGCTGCGTAAATATAACGACGATATCACTATTGTTATCAGTGTATTTGGCCCTGGTATACATGCATTAGGTAAAAAACCGTTACGTGATATTTCACCAGAGGTAGTTACAGCGATAAGCAGCATGGCAAATTACGGTGTAAAATTTCATGTTTGTGGAAATACCATGAAATCTTTGGGTTGGAAAAAAGAAGACATGCTGGATTTTGCAGAAGTCGTGAAAGTAGGCGCAGCTGATATGATGGAATTACAAGAACAAGGCTATAGCTATATTAGTTGGTAAACTGAATAGTCACTCATTTTAAATACCTGAATGGGTATGCTCAATGCCCATTTTAAGAGAATAATAATGTTAAAAATTGCTATTACAGGCGCGGCTGGCCGCATGGGAAAAACATTAATTGAAGCCTGCCATCAAGCGGATGATTGCTCAGTTAATGCCGCAATTGAACGTTCAGGAATCACTTTATTGGGTGCAGATGCAGGTGAAATTGCAGGAATTGGCATACTTAATGTAACACTGGTTGATGATTTAACCCGTGTACTTGATGACTTTGATGTTCTCATTGATTTTACATCTATTGAAACCACACTCACTAACCTTGAAATTTGCAAAAATAATAACAAGCAAATTATTATTGGTACAACGGGTTTTAATGAAGAGCAGAAAAAAACAATCGAACAGGCAGCTGAAAATATTGCTGTTGTCTTTGCGCCAAATATGAGTGTTGGTGTCAACTTATGCTTAAAGCTATTACAAACAGCAGCAGCTATTTTTAGTGAAGATTATGACATTGAAGTTATCGAAGCGCATCATCGACATAAAGTTGATGCACCTTCAGGCACAGCGTTGCGTATGGGTGAGGTAGTAGCCGATACATTAGGTCGTGACTTGAAGCAATGTGCAGTATATGGAAGAGAAGGTCATACCGGCGCACGCGACAGTAACACCATAGGCTTTGAAACCATTCGAGCAGGTGATATAGTGGGTGAACATACGGTGATGTTTGCAACTGAGGGTGAACGAGTCGAAATTACACACAAGGCTTCGAGCAGAATGACCTTTGCAAAAGGTGCTGTACGCGCTGCAAAATGGTTACAAAATAAACCATCGGGACTCTATGATATGCAAGATGTACTAGGATTAAAATAAAAATCCGTTTATTAAGCGGCCAATAATGTTACATATAATTTGGCATGAGCTAATAACTAATAATAATTATGTAATCTGTTTCGTTAAGCTGTAATTAAAATAAAAAAGTTTACTATTTTTAAGCATACAAAAAAGGTGAATATATGAAATTTGCATGTGTATTTCCAGGTCAAGGTTCACAATCTATTGGTATGATGGCAGAGCTTGCAGAAGCATATCCCATTGTAACTGAACTTTTTTCAAGTGCATCAAGCGTATTAGGCTATGATTTATGGGACGTTGTACAAAATGGCCCAGTAGAAAAACTTAACAGTACTGAAGTCACGCAACCGGCTATGCTCACGGCAGGTGTTGCGGTTTATGAAATACTAAAACAAAAATTTAAAAAAGCACCTGAAGTTATGGCGGGCCATAGTTTGGGTGAATATACTGCATTGGTTTGTGCTGGAGCACTTAATTTTGAAGATGCGGTGAAATTAGTGGCCGAACGCGGTAGCTTAATGCAAGCGGCTGTACCCGAAGGCGTGGGTGCTATGGCGGCTATTTTAGGCTTAGAAGATAGCGTCATTAAAGAAATTTGCGAGCTTTGCAGTGATGATAATTATGCCGTACAAGCTGTTAATTTTAATTCACCGGGCCAGGTTGTGGTGGCTGGAAATATTCAAGCAGTTGAAACTGCAATGGCCGTTGCAAAAGACAGAGGTGCAAAACGAGCGGTTAAACTCCCAGTAAGCGTACCTTCGCATTCTAATTTAATGACGGGTGCCGCGAAACAATTAACCGCTCGTTTAAAAGAAGTAAAAATAAAAAAAGCATCCACTATACCTGTTATTCAAAATGTTACGGCTAAAAATTATATTAAGCCCGCTGATGTAAAAAAGAATTTAGCCAAACAATTGCATAACCCGGTGTTATGGGTAGATTGTATCAATGTACTGATAGCTGAAGGTGTTGATACCATATTAGAATGTGGCCCAGGAAAAGTCTTAATTGGCTTAAATAAACGCATTAATAAAGATGTAACGCATTTTACAATTAATAATATTGAAACCCTAGATAGTGCACTTGAACGTGTTGGAAAAAAGAAAAAATAAATTATACGGTAAGAATAATTAGGAAAGAGAATGAATTTAGAAAATCAAGTCGCATTGGTTACTGGCGCAAGCCGAGGCATTGGCAAGGCGATTGCAAAAACCCTAGCAACGGCTGGCGCAACGGTTATTGGTACAGCAACATCACAAACAGGTGCTGATAAAATCACAGAATATTTATCGGTAAGTAACGGTAAAGGCCTGTGTTTAAATGTGGCTGATGATGCTTCTATTAAAGATGTGATTAAAAATATTAAAGATGATTTTGGGCCAATAAGTATATTGGTTAATAATGCCGGTATCACCCGTGATAATTTGTTAATGATAATGAAAGATGATCAATGGGATGATATTATTCAAACCAATTTAACCTCAATATTTAAAATGTCGAAAGCGGTTGTGCGTCCTATGATGAAAGCGCGCTCAGGACGCATCATTAATATTACTTCAATTGTTGGCTTAACAGGTAACCCAGGGCAAACTAATTATGCAGCCGCAAAAGCTGGAATATTAGGGTTTAGTAAATCATTGGCAAGGGAAATAGGATCACGCCATATTACGGTTAATACCGTTGCACCTGGGTTTATTGATACCGATATGACGCGTGAGTTACCAGAAGAACAGCGTGAAGCTTTGGTTTCACAAATACCGTTAAACAAATTGGGTGATCCACAAGATATTGCGAATGCAGTTGCATTTTTAGCATCGCCAGAAGCCGGTTATATAACAGGTGAAACGATTAATGTTAATGGCGGTATGTACATGCCCTAAATCAGGGATCAAACAACCTATTTTATTTATGGCTATTTTAGATTAATAGCAAAGAAAGCTAGTTATGACTGTGAATGACGTGTTGCAGGAGATTGTCAATAATTATCAAGGAATAATTGCAACTACCACTACAGTTGTTGCGCTTATATGGACGGTTTTAAAAAATTATTCAGCGTATTCAGGCCTAAGTAACGCGAAAAAAAAATTGAACAATGAAAGTGCGCTATTATTATCCAATGCAATAGATAAATGGGTAAATAACAAAGACAACGGGCACTATAAACTGGTGGTTGAACAAGCTTTTTTCAGTTTATTTGGAAAAGCATTAAGCGTTAAAGAAATCATGTTTTTAGTGAATTTTAATTCACTTGATATTACTTATAAAACGGTTAAATACTATAAATATTTGAAATGCAATATTGAGAATAATGCGCTGGAATTTAAGTACCCGTCCACAAAACTTCAAAATAAAACCTATCAAAATATGTTGTATCCATTGTCAATAATGTTGTCGATATCTATATCTTTTATTATGGTGCTTTTTGGGGCATTAGGTTATATATCGTATATGCAGAAAGAAATATTGATAATGTCAATATTGTTATTATTGTGTTTTGGTCTGCTTTTGGGTTTAACATATTTAATAAAACAAACGGTTTATAAAAAAGCAGCGTTAACTTTAATTCTTACGCTTGAGCATAAACATCAGGTTTGATTTTGATACGTTAAACGTTGATAAACTTGTGGTAGAGGTATAATGATTTGCTCGTTAATTCATACATATCAATGAGTTATCATAAACTATGCATGTGTGTTTAGTGATAATTATTGCTAAATAGATTAAAAAACACTGGTAGTCTGTAACGTTATTCACTAAAATATCGCCAGCTCGAACATATTCGTAATTTAAGAGGAAAAATACATGAGCAGTGCAGAAGAACGCGTTCGCAAGATTGTTGTAGAACAGCTAGGCGTAAAAGAAGATGAAGTCACTAACTCTGCTTCTTTCATCGATGACCTAGGTGCAGATTCATTAGATACTGTTGAATTAGTTATGGCATTAGAAGAGGAATTTGAATGTGAAATTCCTGATGAAGATGCTGAGAAAATTACAACTGTTCAGCAAGCCTTAGATTACGTTAACGCTAATAGTTAAGTTAATCTATAAAAAAGGCAGGCGTAGTGCCTGCCTTTTTTTGTTTCTGGTTTATGTTTTTGACAAGGTATATTAGCCTTGTTTACTATTACCCTATGTAAAAGTAGTGTTTAGTGGTCTTAATCTTTAAATTTGTTCGCAAATTCATTTCGATACCTAAATTCATAACGCTTCGGGTTATATGCATTTTACCGATATTATTCGGTTTATTCTAGTCTCATTTCCTGTAAAGTAGGAATGTAATACAAAATTCTGGAGAAGTCTCTTGTCTAAACGTCGTGTTGTTGTTACCGGCTTGGGTATTGTTTCACCTGTGGGTAATAATTTGAAGTCTTCTTGGGACAATATCCTAGCAGGTAAAAGCGGTATTTCACTCATTACGGAGTTTGATACTACTGACCAAGCGGTAAAATTTGCAGGTACGGTAAAAGATTTCGACGCGTCTCAATATATCCCTAAAAAAGACATAAAAAAAATGGATACCTTCATCCATTACGGTATAGCAGCTTCTGATGAAGCATTAAAAGATTCAGGTATTGAAATAACCGACGAAAATGCAGAACGTATTGGTGTTGCAGTGGGTTCTGGCATTGGTGGCTTGCCCCTCATTGAAAAAAGTAAAGATGCCATGGAAAAAGGCGGGCCTAGACGCATTTCTCCATTTCTCATTCCTGGCTCTATTATCAATATGATTTCGGGTAATTTGTCGATTAAATATGGCATAAAAGGCCCTAACATTGCTTTAGTTACTGCATGTACTACAGGAACACACAGTATCGGTATAGCCGCCCGTATGATTGCCTATGGTGATGCAGATGTCATGATTGCCGGTGGTGCTGAGAAGGCTTGTTCACCCTTAGGTATTGGTGGTTTTGCTTCAGCTCGTGCTTTGTCTCGTAATAATGATAATTACGAATCTGCCAGTCGCCCTTGGGACAAAGATCGCGATGGTTTCGTGCTGGGCGATGGGGCAGGCGTCTTAATATTAGAAGAATATGAACATGCAAAAGCTCGTGGTGCAAAAATTTATTGCGAAATGGCGGGTTTTGGTATGAGTGGTGATGCTTATCATATGACAAGCCCCTCAGAAGGGGGTGAAGGTGCTGCACGTTGTATGGTTAACGCACTTAAAGATGCCGAATTAAATAAAGAAGATATACAATTTATTAATGCTCACGGCACCTCTACACCTGCTGGTGATGTAGCAGAAACCATGGCAATGAAAGCGGCATTTGGCGATCATGCTAAATCACTTGCCATTACATCAACAAAATCAATGACCGGTCATTTATTGGGTGCTGCTGGTGGCATTGAAGCGGTATTTAGTGTGATGAGCTTATATGACCAAGTGGCATCACCAACCATTAATTTACATAACCCTGACCCTGAATGTGATTTAGACTATGTACCCAATACAGCGCGTGATATGAAAATGAATGCTATTCTTTCTAATTCATTTGGTTTTGGTGGTACTAATGGTAGTGTTTTATTTAAAAAGATTTAGTAACTATTTAGCTTGTCTCCAGAATCCGCCATTTTGGTCAAAAATGGAACGAGTCGGAAATAGACATATATGCGTATTTGCATACATTGTCCTGCCTTAAACTGACGAATTCTGGAGGTAACCTGAATAGTTACAAAATTTAATGAATTGCCACTGCAAATTTAGAAAGTTCCATTGTTAAGTGCAATTGATTTATGCGTTTCCATAATCGATAAAAGTTATGTTTTGTGGTGCTTAATTTTCAATTAATTGTAAAGAATGATTATGTCAGATTTGTTAATTATTCATAAATTAAAAGACATACCCGACTTGCTCGCGTTACATTCCAGTAACCCCGAGCGTTATCCTCATTTACTGAAAAGTAATGCCTCAACCATAAATATCGAAACGCTTCATAATGATGTTAATAATCACATAAACTCGCGAGCCAATAGTTTATCTCGCTATGATATATTGTTTGCTTGCCCCCAACAAACCTTACTAGGTGATAATAATGACTTTTTAGCACTGTTAGATTCTGCTTGGATCAAAGAAAAGCAGGCACATGAAGGTAATGCCGATGAAAAGCAAAATATAGAATTGCCCTTTACTGGTGGTTGGTTTTTATATTTAAGCTATGAATTAGCACAGCAAATTGAACCTCGACTCAATTTACCTAAAGCAGAAGATGGTTTGCCTGTTGCTTTTGCGACACGTTTTCCCTCAGCTATTATTATTGATTCAAAAAAACAGCAGGCATTTTTAATTTGTGAAGCCCAATACAGCCAATATGCGAGTTTAATTCAAGAGGATTTAATTCAATATTCTAGAATATCTTATCAGCAAACTTTTGAAATTAAAGATATACAAGAAGATGATGAGCAACGTTATCTCGCAGAATTAAAAAAATTGCATCAATATATTATTGAAGGTGATGTTTTTCAAGTTAACCTATCACGTTGCTGGAAAACAGAATTAATTCATCCAGTAAGTCATGCCAGTTTATTTCATCAATTAAGTCAATCAAACCCAGGGCCTTTTAATGCTTTAGTTACATTGGGTGATAAAGCTATAATAAGTTCATCACCTGAACGCTTGATACGGCTTAAAAAAGGCTGGTTAGAGACTCGCCCCATTGCGGGTACACGACCTCGTTCAAGCGACTATACTGTTGACCATAGTTTATCAAAGGAGCTGCTTGCGCACCCCAAAGAGCGTGCCGAACATGTTATGCTAATTGACTTAGCACGCAATGATCTTGGGCGAATTTGTAAGGCCGGTAGCATAAACGTCAACGAGTTGATGGTCTTGGAAAGTTACCGTCATGTTCATCATATTGTTTCGAATATAGTGGGTGAATTACGTGATGACATAACACCAGGCCAATTAATTGCAGCGGTATTTCCAGGCGGCACAATTACCGGTTGTCCAAAAGTGCGTTGTATGGAAATTTTGGCTGAATTAGAGCAAGTGGGGCGCGGTGCTTATACCGGGGCCCTAGGTTATTTAAATCATGACGGTAGTATGGATTTAAATATTCTCATTAGAACAATTACCCGTAACGGAGACTTACTGCAATTTAGAGCAGGTGGTGGAATTGTTATTGATTCTGACCCACAAAATGAGTTGAAGGAAACTCGCAGCAAGGCTAAGGGTTTAATTCATGCCTTGCAAGCGGGCAACCGATGAATAAAGTCATTATTAATGGCAATGAAAGCACAACAATTGATATTCATGACAGGGGATTTCAATACGGTGATGGGTTATTTGAAACCATTGCCTATAAAAAAAACAAATTACAGCTTGCTAATGAGCATTTTAAGCGTTTACGCCTAGGTTGCGAGCGCTTATCATTAACCGGTGTTGATGAATCGTTATGGTTTGATGATATAGAAAAATGCCAGCTTAAGCATGATTCAATTATAAAACTCGTAGTGAGTCGAGGTGTTTCGGCGCGCGGTTATGCATTTGGAAAAAATAATATTACCCGGGTGACATCGTCATATCCAATGCCTGAATACCCATTGGCTTACGCGCAAGGAATCACTGCTCGAATATGCACTACACCCATTTCCATGAATGCTTCACTAGCTGGGCTTAAACATTTAAATAGACTCGATAATGTGCTGGCAAGAAATGAATGGAATGATTTAGAAATTACCGAAGGGTTTATGTTAGATAATATGAGCAACGTTATAGAAGGCACCATGAGCAATGTATTCGGTGTATTAAATAATGAACTTTATACGCCTAGGCTCGAGCAATGCGGTATTGCGGGTGTGATACGTTCGCAAGTTATTATCTTAGCAAAAAAAATGAATATTGTTGTGAATATTGTTGATATTAAGCGGCATTTTTTTTTACAAATGGACGCCGTATTTATCACCAATAGCCTAATTGGACTGTGGCCGGTGAAACAAATAGGTGATATGACATTTCAAAAGCACCTATTGGTAACCCAGTTACAAACTGAGCTTTTTAAGTGTTTAGATTGTTAAATATTAAAACAAGAATTACTCTTTCGTCATATCTGCGAAGGCAGGTATCCTGTGCCTGTTGTTTTTAAAGTTACCAGATTTCTATTTTCACAGGATTGGCAGTTTAATAAACTAATGGGCAGTAGCATTAAGCAATGTTAAAAAAAATACTCGGTCTCATTTTAATTGTTGCAAGTGCTTTGGCGCTTGATTTTTATTTTTTCTTAAATAAACCACTGGGCCTATCCGCAGAAGAAGTGTATACATTTAAACTTGGCACCAGTGTTTCTGTATTAGCACGCGATCTTGAAAATAAAAAAATTATTTCTAACCGCATGTATTTTTCTATTTGGGCCCAACTGACAGGTAGCGCTAGAAAACTAAAAGCTGGTGAATATTTAATTAGTGCCGAACTGAATACCTTGCAGTTATTTGCCTTAATGAAAAAAGGTAAAGTGCGCTTGTATAGTTTAACCCTGGTTGAAGGGTTTACTTTTAAACAAATGATGCAACGTATTAACCAAACTAAAAGCCTCAAACACAGTTTGCAAGAATTAACTTATGCACAAATTATGCAAAAAATTGGGCATGAAGGAGAGCATCCCGAAGGGCGGTTTTTCCCCGATACTTATCGTTTTTCTAAAGGCATGAGTGATGTGGCGCTCTTAAAAAAATCATATAATGAAATGCAAAAACGTTTAGATAAAGTGTGGCAACAACGGGATAAAAAACTACCCTTAAAATCTGCTTATGAGGCACTTATTTTGGCGTCTATTGTAGAAAAAGAAAGCGCTATAGCGGATGAGAGAAAACGAATTTCAGGTGTGTTTACTAACCGTTTGCGTAAAAATATGAAACTTCAAACCGATCCAACTGTGATTTATGGAATAGGTGATAAATATAAAGGTAATATACGCTATAAACATTTACGCACAGACACTCCCTATAACACTTATACGCGGAAAGGCTTGCCACCAACCCCTATCGCTATGCCAGGGCAGGGTGCGCTCGAGGCGGCTGTCCATCCAGATAAAACCGAATCTATTTTTTTTGTCGCAATGTCAGATAAATCGGGTCGACATATCTTTTCTACTACATTAAAAGAACATGAAGCCGCAGTGGATATTCATCAACGAAAAAAGAAAAAATTAAAATGAACAAACCTTTATTTATCACGCTAGAAGGCTGTGAAGGCGTAGGCAAAACGTCAAATATGGAATTTATTAAAACGTTACTTGGTAATAAAAAAATTAATTTTATAGAAACTCGTGAGCCCGGCGGTACTCCATTAGGTGAAGCATTGCGTGAAATGTTATTGGGTGAGAGTTTTAATAATATGTCAGTTGATACAGAATTGATGATGATGTTTGCTGCACGTGCTGAGCATGTTGCAAAGGTAATAAAACCTGCGCTTAAAAATGGACAGTGGGTTCTATGTGATCGCTTTACTGATGCAACATATGCGTACCAAGGCGGTGGTCGCCAACTGGATAGCACTCGCATACAGGGCTTAGAAAATTGGGTATTGGGTGATTTACGGCCCCATTTAACCTTGTTATTAGATGCTCCTGTTTCAGTTGGTCGAGAAAGAGCTGGGAAACGTAGTGATCCAGACCGTTTTGAAAAAGAGAAAGACAATTTTTTTAATCGTGTACGTGAGACTTATTTAATGCGGGCAAAATCAGAGCCAAAAAGAATGAAAATCATTGATGCATCGGGGGATCTGGTCTCAGTGCAAAAACAGATACAGGATGTTTTGAATAGTTTTAAACCCAACAACTAAACCTTTAAATTCTTAGTTGTTGGGTTTATAGTGCTTAGGGTATGTTTTAGCGTGAATGGTTAATCGTCGGGTTGTGGCATGGGTAAACCTGCCAATTTACATACTTCACGCGCAGGATCTGCAGGAAAAAGTTTATAAATGTGCTTTTCGTAGCTTTTTTGGTCATGATATTGTTTGTTTTTTGAGCCAAGTTCACGGACGACTTTATGCATAGTCGGGCATACCTGGTTTTCTTCATAATAATCTCTAAAATAAAGAATTAACTCCCAATGATCATTATATAAATCAACACCATCCTGCTTCGCCATGACTTCTGTGTAATCTTCGCTCCAATCATCAAGATCACTCAAAAAACCCTGCGTATTCGTTTCAATATTTTTTCCAGCGATATTTAACATCATAATATTATGAACTCCAATGGATTAAAGTTTCATTTATCCTAAAAATGATCAGTTGGGTGTAGATGTCTGTGATCCAAATGATTTTTTAGGTTTATGACCGAATCGGATACGGTTCATGTGCAGACGCTTTTAAACCGACATTTCTAGTATAGTAAAAACGTTATTTTTTTAATGTAACAATTATTGAAATCTGATGAACGGTATATTACAGGCGTGACTTGATAAGCATATACAGCTAGAGGCTGAGTAACTTAACAACAAAAAAAGGCCGTGCGGAAATGCACAAGCCTTAAGGTTTTGGTTAGCTTAGGTATTTATTTTTCACGATAAACAATTCGACCTTTTTCTAAGTCGTAAGGCGTCATTTCAACGGTGACTTTATCGCCTGTCATGATACGAATGTAATGTTTACGCATACGGCCTGAAATATGCGCAGTAACAACATGTCCATTTTCAAGTTCTACTCGAAACATTGTATTAGGTAAGGTTTCTAAAACCGTACCGTCCATTTGTAGTGCTTCTTCTTTTGCCATTAATGTATTCTCAGGGATTAAGCGGGATAAATATTCGGCATAATTATCAATAATCTGACGCATTTAGCAAGTAATTTAAGCATTTATTATGAATATATCCGAAACATTATGAATTTAGGTGTGATTTTCGCCTTATTTTCTCCCTGACTTTGTTGAAACTCCTCTCAATAGCCCACTATTAATCGTCGCCTCGCCTAGTCAGGAAAAAAATAAAACAAAAATTTAACCCCTAAATTCATAACGTTTCGGGTATATAATGCTTTCTTTATATTTTTGCGTGATTTATTACGCAGGAATATCAATAAAATCGTTCTGTTTTTCATTGAAATACTTATGATTAGAGTGTGATTAATCGGTTTATTTACTGACCCAAAATATGGGTTAGTCTCATTATAAATGCAGTTAATTACTTAATTTTATAATATTCTTCTGCCTTCTCAGAGAGTTGTGGTAAAAATTGCAATGGATCGACTAGTGTTTGATTAGCAATAATCGCCAAGTGCAAATGTGGGCCGGTAACGCGCCCAGTCTCTCCCACAGTACCAATAATCTGGCCTTTTTTGATCTTGTCGCCGAATTTTACGTTAATAGTATGCATATGTGCATATAAACTGATTAAACCCTGTCCATGATCTAGGTAAACCATGTTACCACTAAAAAAGAAGTCTCCAGACTCAATAACGGTACCTGATTCTATCGCTTTAATGGGGGTTCCTTGGGGAGCGGCGATGTCCAACCCCGAATGCGGGCGTCTTGATTGCTCATTAAAAAAGCGCCTTAACCCGAATATGCTTGAAATACGTCCCTCTATTGGCACAGTAAAATTAGCTTGTGTTACTTGAGAAATCCAGTTTTTTTTTGCTTTTGTTTTGCGTTTTTTTTCACTTAAAATACGATCCATGTCATCTTTATATGGATTCACCTTGCGTTTATTTTTAATCGTGAGGTATTGTGCCTTATAGATTTTAGGCTTGACATTAAAAGCCAGTTTCTCACTTTTTCCCTGCTGGGTTTTAATGTCTACATAATACGTGCCGGGTTTTGTGTTAAGTGAAATACCAACTAATAAAAATTGATTCTTTGTGTTTTTCACCACGGCTATTTTTTTATTTCTGTAACGGGCGCTATTAAGTTTATAGTTTTTATCCAGTGGTAATAATACAATGCCTCCAGGTACAGCGCTGGACTGTGGAAAAGCAAATGTAATACACGGCATAAGAACGGCTAAAACCAGTAAGTATTGTAAGCTCATCTTAAAAAATTTTTTCATATTAAGTTCTATTTTGTTGCGTTATAACACTATAGATTCAAGTATAAAAATTATTGTAATTCAGTTTGATGGCAGAATACAAGCAGTGTATTAGGGTGCTTACCATTGAGCCCACCAGTTACTTATCCCGATTTATCAAATTTAGAGGGTGTTATGCAATTAATATCGTTACGTAGTGCGATTCAGAGTGATAAGTCATTTGTAGATAATTTAACCCGGGAGGTGATGGGTGATTTTGTTGATACAACCTGGGCAGATAATGACAACCGAGAGCAATATTACAAAGACAATGCGTTCAAATTAAATTCAACGCAAATCATTTGTGAAAATACTCAAGCCATAGGGCGAATTACACTCAATGAAGCCCCCCATGAAAGAGTCATTGAAGCGATTCACCTAGTTTTACATGCCCAAGGTAAGGGGATAGGCTCTGCATTACTACAGCAAGTTATTGATGAGGCTAAAAAGCATAAAAAATCAGTGAGTTTGGTAGTGCTTAAATCTAATCCTGCTGTTGCTTTATATCTTCGATTAGGCTTTAAGGTTGTTAATGAAACGAAAGAGCGCTTTTCAATGAAATCAATCTAGGAAATTAATCTAGTCTAATGCGTTGCAAAATATGGCGATTATTTAAATCAAATTTTTTCATGATATAATGATGACAGCATATGAATCAGTGTTAATTAAAGATAAACGAAAACAACTAAACGTAAGAGAGCCCCGTGTTTTCATTCCTAAAAGAGTTAAAAGAAGATATAAACAGTGTATTTGAGCGAGATCCTGCAGCGCGCACATTTTTTGAAATTATTACAACTTACCCAGGTGTGCATGCACTAATATTTCATCGACTTTCGCATATTTTATATCAGAAAAACTTCAAGTGGACGGCTCGCATGCTATCCAACTTAGTGCGCTGGTACACGGGAATAGAGATCCACCCCGGTGCTAAAATTGGTCGACGCTTTTTTATTGATCACGGCGCCGGTATTGTGATTGGTGAAACGGCAGAAATTGGTAATGATGTTACGTTATACCACGGCGTCACGTTGGGGGGGACATCATGGAGTAAGGGCAAGCGTCACCCTACGTTGCAAAATAACATTGTCATCGGGGCAGGGGCAAAGGTATTGGGGCCTATTACGCTAAAATCAGGCGCTCGAGTGGGCTCTAATGCCGTTATCACTAGAGATGTGCCAGAGGGCGCCACAGTAGTTGGTGTACCTGGTCGAGTTATAGAAAAAAGTGACGAGGATAAAAATGACCAACGTGCCGAAACGGCAAAAAAGATGGGATTTGATGCTTATGGTATTGCCCATGATGCCCCTGATCCAGTGGCGACCGCTATTAACTGCATGCTCGATCATATCTATTTAATGGATGAAAAAATGGAGCGCATGTGCAGTGCGCTTAAAGCACTGGATGCAGAGCTTGAAGACATTCAAATCCCTAAATTAGGCCCATTGGAAATTAAAACTGAGTCTAATCAAGAGTTTACCCATACTAGTTATGATGCAAAAACACCTGATAGCTCTTGATGAGACGTGATTTTATAATACTTGACTAAAATAGTCGGGTTTGAGTATACTTGCGCTTCGTTTATGTTGTTTGATGGATATCAAGCAACGCTTGCTAAAGAGAAATAGGAATGAGACTAACCACGAAAGGCCGCTACGCGGTAACGGCTGTATTAGACCTTGCTTTTCATCAGAAAGGTGGCCCAGTATCACTTGCTGAAATTTCGCAACGTCAGGGTATTTCTCTCTCTTATTTAGAGCAGTTATTTTCTCGGTTGCGCCGTAATAATGTTGTAAACAGCACACGAGGCCCAGGTGGCGGATATTCTCTGGCACGGGAAGAAAGTGAAATATCCATGGCACAAATTATTATTGCTGTCGATGAGAGTTACGATGCAACTAATTGTGACAGTGAAGGCAGCTGCACGGGTGACCAATATCAATGTTTAACCCATGACTTATGGCAAGAACTCAGTCAGGAAATTCACTCATTTTTAAATAACATAAGCCTTGCAGAAATGAAATCGAAAGAAAAGGTTATTAATGTTGTTGAGCGTCAACAATGTCAGCAAGGTGAGGGATTTCTTGAAACAAGTATGTCATCGATACATATAAAAGAATCAACAAGTTAAACCATAATGACTACTTCTGGCAACAGAATAAATGATTGAACACCATGACGGTATACCTTGACCACAATGCAACCACGCCTCTAAACCCTCAAGTACTTGAGGCTATGATGCCTTATATGACAATATTGTATGGAAACCCGTCCAGTGTGCATCGTTTTGGACGCTTAATGCGTGATGCGTTAGAACAGGCAAGAACACAAGTATCCAACTTAGTGGGTGCCCAACCGAAAGAAATTATATTTACGTCGGGTGGTACAGAAGCGAATAATCTCGCGCTAAGAGGAGGGCTAGGCAATCGTCCAACATCAAGATTTGCCATTAGCGCGATTGAACACGCGTCAGTAATGGCGCCAGCCAAGCATATGGAAAAGCAGGGCTGGTCACTCGATATTATACCCGTTAATGAACAGGGTGTAGTAACAAATGAGTTATTATACGCCAATATATCAGATGCTACGCAACTGGTATCAATCATGGCAGCTAATAATGAAACAGGGGTTTTACAAAATGTATCAAGATTATTTGAACACATAAAAACCGTTAACCTTGACATGCTTATTCACAGTGATGCTTGTCAAATAGCAGGAAAAATGCCTTTAGATTTTGCTGCACTAAAGCTCGACTTAATGAGCTTATCATCGCACAAGATCTACGGCCCATTGGGTGCAGGTGCACTAGTGGTTAAAAGCCATGTTGACTTAATTCCCCTCATTGACGGAGGCGGGCAAGAGCAGAAAAAAAGAAGTGGCACTGAAAATATTTTAGCAATAATCGGATTCGGTGCAGCAGCAGAAATAGCAGCAAACGAAATGAACCAAAGAAAACAGCATGTAACTAAGCTTCAGTCTCAATTAATTGAGCAACTAAGCGATATGCAAGACGTGGTTGTTTTTTCACATGATGTGCCGCGCCTGCCTAATACTGTGTTGTTTTCGATACTGGGTATCGACGGCGAAATGCTGCTCATGCAGCTAGATAGAAAAGGTTTTGCAGTTTCAAGTGGGTCGGCCTGTAACAGTGAAAATAAACAACCGAGCCATATTTTACTGGCAATGTCAGTAGAACCAAATATTGCACAAGGTGCTATACGCGTGAGTTTTGGAGAGCAAAATTCACCTGATAATGTCAATCAATTGATTGATGCGCTACAAGAAATTAAACAACAATTTAACGTGAGATGAGATAACGTGAGTGCCATAAATTCAGATTTACAACTACCTATTTATTTTGATTATTCTGCTACTACACCGGTAGATGATAGAGTGGCCGAAGTGATGAAGCACTATTTGACAGTTGAGTCAAATTATGGAAATCCGGCATCACGTAGCCACAGTTTTGGTTGGTCTGCAGATGATGCGATAGATAAAGCCCGTGCCCAAGTTGCCTCATTAGTGAATTGTGACCCAAAAGAAATTGTTTGGACTTCAGGCGCAACAGAATCAGATAACTTAGCCATAAAAGGTGTTGCACATTTTTACCATAAAAAAGGTAAACACATTATTACCTGCAAAACGGAGCATAAGGCGGTACTCGACACCTGCCGTCAGTTAGAGCGTGAAGATTATGAAATCACCTATTTAGACCCGGAAGCCAATGGTTTAATTGATTTAAACAAACTTAAAGCGGCGATGCGTGAAGACACCATTTTGGTTAGCTTAATGCATGTGAATAATGAAATTGGAGTGATACAAGATATCGAGACCATCGGTGAAATGTGCCGTGAAAATAAAACGTTATTTCACGTAGATGCCGCACAAAGTGCAGGTAAAGTCGCAATTGACCTAAGCCGCTTAAAAGTCGATTTAATGAGCTTTTCAGCCCATAAAATTTATGGCCCGAAAGGTATCGGCGCGCTTTATGTTCGCCGTAAGCCTCGCGTTAGAATAGAAGCCCAAATGCACGGAGGGGGTCACGAACGTGGCATGCGTTCGGGCACCCTGGCAACCCACCAAATAGCCGGCATGGGTGAAGCCTTTCGCATAGCAGAAGAGAATATGGATGCTGAAAATGCAAGAATTAGCATACTAAGAGACCGTTTATATGAGGGTTTTAAAGACATGGAAGAAGTGTATGTTAATGGCGATATGGAACACCGCATACCGGGCAACTTAAATATTAGCTTTAATTTTGTTGAAGGCGAAAGCTTGATAATGGCCTTAAAAGATATTGCGGTATCGAGTGGGTCAGCCTGTACTTCAGCGAGTTTAGAGCCTAGCTATGTGTTGCGCGCTTTGGGGCGAAGTGATGAATTGGCGCATAGCTCTCTGCGTTTTAGCATTGGTCGTTATACCCAAGAAGCCGAAATTGATTACACGATTGATCTGGTTAAAGGTGCTGTAGATAAATTGCGCGACCTTTCCCCGCTTTGGGATATGTTTAAAGAAGGCATAGATCTCAGCAGCGTAGAATGGTCGGCCCATTAAACGGTTGATTTTGCGCCGATAGCGGCGTTGCTGCCCATGTTTCAAAGTGAGTCGCCTATAAAGCATAGGCTCACACCTTTGAAACATGGGCGCGCCTTGCTCTCGACACAAACTCAACCGTTTAATACTTGATTTGAGTGTATCTCGTTCCCACGCTTTGCGTGGGAATGCATACTAACTGACAGGTTATATCTATAAGCCGTAAATGAAACGGTTATGTGCGGTATGAATTCCCACGGAGGACCGTGGGAACTAGAGAACAGCAACTGTACGGGACTAAAGTCCCATCTCCATTATTGGAGTTATAACGAATAACATGACGTTATCTTGCTAAAATGAGATAATAAACAAAACAATTAACCTAATTTAAAGCGTGATGCCGGCAATTAGAAGAAATAAATTAGAGTTGGAGTAAAACATGGCTTATAGTGAAAAAGTACTGGATCACTACGAAAACCCTCGTAATGTGGGTGTATTAGACAAAGACGCAAAGAATGTGGGAACCGGCATGGTGGGTGCACCGGCTTGTGGTGATGTGATGCGTTTACAAATTCAGGTAAGTGATGACGGCGTGATTGAAAATGCGGTTTTTAAAACCTACGGTTGTGGTTCTGCAATAGCATCAAGTTCACTGGTGACAGAATGGATGAAAGGCAAAACATTAGATGAGGCTAAGGCCATTAAAAACTTGGATATTGCTGAAGAATTAGCCTTGCCGCCGGTTAAAGTTCATTGCTCGGTGTTAGCAGAAGATGCCATTAGTGCAGCGGTTGAAGATTATATAAGTAAGAAAGACAGTTAGTCTTTCGCTATTTATGCATGAGTAAAACAATCGTTTGGAGTGTTAATTCTAAACGATTTTATAGATAAAACATGGGATAGCAGATATGGCAATAACAATTACAGAACAAGGTGCGAAACGCGTCAATGAGTTTCTTGCTAATCGAGGCAATGGTGTAGGCGTCCGTTTAGGTGTTAAAACAACGGGTTGCTCAGGCATGGCTTATGTAATTGAATTTGTCGACGAGATAAATGCCGATGAAGATGAAACCTTTGAAAGTAATGGTGTCACCATTGTGGTTGATAAAAAAAGCCTCGTGTATATCGATGGAACAGAAATGGATTTTGTTAAAGAAGGCTTGAACGAAGGCTTTGCTTTTATAAACCCCAATGAAAAAGACGCCTGTGGTTGTGGTGAAAGTTTTACGGTTTAGTTTTTTAAAACCTAAAATAGCGTAATAACAAACATTTGCGCATGTGCGCTTTTTCTTTTTCTTTTATTTGTGCTTACAATGTCATGTCAGATTTAATCTTCAAACAAAATTATTTTGAAATATTTTCACAATCCGTTTCAACACAGCCTGATTTAGGTGCGTTAAAAGAAAAAAATTATGCACTGCAGTTACAGGTTCATCCTGATAAATTCGTGAATAGCAATGATGCCGATAAACGCCAGGCCATGCAAAAAACCTCATTGATTAATGAAGCTTATGAAACATTGAATAATCCAGTTTCTCGATTGCAATATATGCTTACCTTGAAAGGTGTTGACATGAAGGGAGAAACTGACACCAGCATGGATGGCATGTTTTTGATGGAGCAAATGGAACTGCGTGAAGAAATTGCTGATGTTAAATCTAAATCTGACCCACTCGACAATCTCGACTCCATGACACAACGCCTTAAAAATCAATCAGCCGAATTTATTACTGATTTTGCACAAGCCTTTGAAAATGATGCGTTAGACGAAGGCCGTGAAATTGTGCGTAAATTACAGTTTTTGCTTAAGGCACAAAAAGAAGTGAATGACAAAATCGAACAAATAGAAGATGAATTAATTTAATGGCCTTATTACAAATTTCAGAACCGGGTCAGTCAACGAAACCCCATGAACATAAATTTGCCATTGGCATTGATTTAGGCACAACTAACTCGCTTGTGGCCTCAGTGCGCAGCGGTCAATCAAATACCTTACCTGATGCACAGGGCGAACACTTATTGCCTTCTGTTGTGCAGTATAAAGTAGATGGCATTATTGTTGGTGCAGCAGCAAAACAAAACCAAGTTAATGACCCGCAAAATACCATTTCATCAATCAAACGTTTAATGGGCCGTGGCGTCGAAGAACTAAAATTACAGTTTGAAAAATTAAGCGACACATTACCTTATGAATTCGCCGAAACGGAATCTGCAGTACCTAAAATTAAAACTTTGGCAGGAAACAAAACAGCCATTGAGATATCCGCTGATATTTTAAGGACACTAAAAGACCGGGGTGAAAAAACCCTTGGAGATGAATTACAAGGCGCTGTTATTACCGTGCCCGCTTATTTTGATGACGCACAACGCCAAGCCACAAAAGATGCCGCCACGTTAGCTGGCATTAATGTATTACGATTAATTAATGAACCCACAGCAGCAGCGGTTGCTTATGGTTTAGATGCAGGCGCTGAAGGCATTGTTGCCATTTATGATTTAGGTGGTGGTACTTTTGATATTTCAATCATGCAACTGAAAAAAGGTGTGTTTGAAGTGCTATCAACCGGTGGTGATAGCGCACTGGGAGGTGATGATTTTGATCACGCCATTGCTGAATGGATATTGAAACAGGCAGATGTTAAGCCGGTAGATTTAAATGCCAGTTTATTGCGCACGGTATTACGTGAAGCCTGTAAAGCCAAAGAAGCATTAAGTGAGTCAGATCAAGTAGAAATCTTTATCGAATTTTCATCTGATAAACCATGGCAAGACACCCTAAGCAGAGAAATTTTAAATACACTCATTGACCCGTTAATAAAGAAAACATTAATGTCGTGTCGTCGTGCTTTACGTGATGCGGGTGTAGAAAAAGATCAGGTGCTTGATGTGGTTATGGTGGGCGGCTCAACCCGTGCCAAACGCGTGCGTGAGCAGGTGGCCAGTTTTTTTGATACCGAATTAAAAGTTAATATTGACCCGGATCGTGTGGTTGCCATTGGAGCCGCTATTCAAGCCAATGCCTTAATTGGAAATGATGCTGAAGGAAACTTATTATTAATGGATGTATTGCCTTTGTCTTTAGGCATTGAAACCATGGGAGGCTTATCGGAAAAAATCATTTCAAGAAACACACCTATTCCTGTGGCACGTGCTCAAGAGTTTACCACCTACAAAGATGGACAAACCGCAATGGCACTTCATGTTGTGCAAGGCGAGCGCGAACTAACTGAAGACTGTCGTTCATTAGCAAAATTTGAATTACGCGGTTTTCCACCCCATGTTGCCGGTGCTGCGAGAATAAAAGTTACCTTTCAAGTTGATGCAGATGGCTTGTTAAGTGTATCAGCCAGCGAAGAAATTTCTGGGGTTAACGCCAATGTTGAAGTCAAACCCTCTTACGGATTAAAAGATTCTGAAATTGAGGCCATGTTAAAAGCCTCTATGGAATTTGCGGGTGAAGATAAAGATTCTCGCAGTTTACGTGAGCAACAAGTTGAAGCTGATCGCGTGTTAGAAGCTATAGACTCCGCCATGAATGATGATGGTGAAAAAATGCTTAAGGCAGATGAGCGAACCTTAATATTAAGCGTTAGAGATGAGTTAGCCGAGGCGCGACAATCGGCAACAACAACCCAACAATTAAAAAATGCCATGGCGAAACTTGAAAAAGCCAGTGCCGAATATGTTGCGCGCCGCATGAACACAAGTGTGCAAAAGTCTATGGCAGGGCATAAAGTAGAAGAATTTAAATCCTGATATTAAACGGATTAAATTATTAATAAAGGAATTGTAACTGTTCAGATGAGCTGGATAATTATTATTTTATAAATTTAAAAGTGAGACAATAATGCCACAAATTATTTTTC
>UOFF01000047.1_pt1 | contig 37009 bp, 40 predicted proteins | sample 1990091 | NCBI WGS metagenome assembly UOFF01 (sample SAMEA4728526, study PRJEB27164) | hydrothermal vent metagenome | biome: marine basaltic hydrothermal vent biome; feature: marine hydrothermal vent; material: mineral | place: Pacific Ocean | collected 2011-06-14/2011-07-23 | depth 1741 m | reverse complement strand
AATCACGAATGACTTTACAAAACTCTGTGATGAGCTAAATATGGACGTCAAATTTAATCCTATTTAATCACACAAGAAGCATTCATGCTTCTATACCCAAAGCGTTATGCATTTAGGTATGAAATTTTTGTTTTATGTTTTTCCTGGCGAGGCGGAATGACGATGAATAGTGAGCTATTGTGAAGAATTTTAACAAAATTAGGGAGGAAATATAGCAGAAATCACACCTAAATTTATAACGCTCCGGGTATACACCTTGTTCAACTGATCTTTCTAGGTTCAAGCTAGCTGTGCATTAATAACATAGCCAACTTGAACGACACGGCTATTCTTGATTTGAAGCAATAACCTCTTTGTCAGTTTGCACCATTCTGTGCAAGCTTTTTTCCATATGATCAGATGATACAAATACAATTAAAGGTAAATCACCTTTTTTAACACCACTATAAAATGTTTTAACAATTCTCCAGTATTTTTTGATTTTTTTAATATCTTTGGCATTCGTACTAGCAAACCGCCTATTCATTTTAAGTTTAGCTATACCCTCTTCATATGAACTAGTTGCAGCATTCATCTGCTTAATATTATTATGGTCTTTAAAACCTGCCTGAAAAGCAATATAGTATTTTGTTGCACGTTCTAAATTAAGAATCATATCACCCAATGTTGAGCCCATACTTTTTTTAACTTTTCTTAATTTAGTTTGGTTTTTAATAATTGAATCAGCACCTTCAAGTAATGATTCACCAAAATCCATAATTAATGCCCCATTTTCTTTATTGTAACGCTCACGCAGAACCTCTTTAAGCTCATCCCGTGTAAATGATAAAAACATCAATAGATTTTGACTTTCTTCGCCTTTTAAGTTTACATTTAAGTAATCAATATCTTCATCTAAATTAGCCAAACTTTCTTTTAGCTGCGCTTTAGACTGACTAACGCGAACACCTTGATTAATATAAAGATAATCTTTTGGAATGCGTTGGCTTTCTATTCGCATATCCTCTAATCGACTAATAATACCCTGGCTATCTCCTCTTGCATAAACCACGCCGATTGAATTGAAAGCAAATAAAATAATTGCTACTTTTAAAATCCAATTAAACTTTAATTTATCAATCACTATTATTACTCCACATTATGTCTTTCTAATTCAAGAATTTCACGTATTTCATTAAAAACTTTACTGGTGCTTCGTTCAAACCGCGTAGGTGCAAACCTACCGGTTTTTCCAGCTGTTTGCGCCAAAACACTTAGTACACGAAAATGATTATCCATGCTTTTTATCTGTTTTTTAACCTCTGCTGATACCAATTTTTCATTCGCATTCAACAATTCATTTTCAATATCTTTAAACTCCTTAATTATTTCAGCAACTTCTTCTTCATATTTATCATCGTCAACTCCCCAAGCCTTCAACATATATAAAGCACCCAAGCGCTGTGATTCCATACCTAATTCTGCAATCAAAACCACATCATGTTCAGCAGCATTTCCTGTGCTTTTCGCTAGGTGCTCGGCTACGATTTCACATTTTTTCACCATAATTTCAACATCATGACGTAATGCAAGCATGCTGGATTTATCCGGTGTTTTAAGCAGTTTTATCTCAATTTTTGACCAGAGCCTATGAATTTCTTTAACCTCTTTATCTAAAGCGGCATCTAAATGATGGCTTTCTATATCCGCTAAATATTGATTAACAATTTTGGCATTTTTTATTAAATCTTTTGCCGGATCACCATAGGTAACATTCATACCCACTAAAGCATAATCTTTTAAAAGACGCTCTGAATACATGCATATGTCGGCCATTTCTTTAACATCAATAGCCTTGGCGGCTATCGCTTTTACTTCAAAGCAAGCAATAAAAAACAATATTATCGTTGCCGTTCGAATCACTGATTTCATTGTGACCTCATATAAATTGGTATTAATAAATTTTTTAAAGCGATTTAGCTCATTTAGAAAATCAATCTAGAACGATGACGTTTTATATATAAATATCATGAATAATTCTAGAAAAATCATGTACATCTGAAAACTTCATTGATTTAATCGATACAATACAAAAAGCAGTAAAATAACTGCTTGCTTTAATGACTATAGGAGAAGAGAAGACTTAATACACAACACTCTGATAAACGGTTATATAGATTGAAAAAACGAATTGCAAAGTGCCTACTAGTGGTTTCGCAGGAAAGGATGCTCTTTTCTATACCCGAAACGTTATGAATTTAGGTGTAAAATTTTTGTTTGATTTTTTCCCTAACGCGGCGGAATGACGATGAATAGTGGGCTATTGTGAGGAATTCCAACAAAGTCAGAGGAGAAATATAACGGAAATTATATCTAAATTCATAACGCTTTGGGTATAAAATCAATTAACAAATTATCAATAAGCCGTACATCACCAAGTTTAACCGCTGCCAACACCCGTCGACTCACTGATTGATCATTTGCTGTTTGTAAATTTTTGCTGTCTTTTATGCAAACATAATCAACATCAAAACCCTGACATTCAAGATTTTTTATCGCCCGTTTTTCAATGCTAACCAAAGATTGCTCACTTTTTAGTACCTGCTGAGAAACATCTTTTAATATTTGATATAACTTGGGCGCTAATTTTCGCTGTGTTGTCGATAAACGGGAGTTACGCGAACTCATCGCTAAACCATCTACTTCACGGTAGGTTTGCACAGATTTCACTTCGATAGATAAATTCAAATCTTCAACCATTTTATTCACTAACAATAGTTGCTGATAGTCTTTTTCACCAAAAAAAACGGCATGTGGTTGCACTAGATTAAACAGCTTATTAACCACGGTTGAAACACCGTCAAAATGACCAGGACGACTTTCACCTTCTAGTATTTCAGTAATAACAGGAACACAAACTTTTGTGATATTTTGCTGACCATTTGGATAGATCATTTTGCTCGTGGGTAAAAACAATAAATCTACATTTGCATCTATCAATTTTTGTTGATCAGCATCTAATGTTTCAGGATAAGATTCAAAATCAAATACGTCATTAAATTGCAATGGATTAACAAAAATACTCACAACCACTTTATCGCAATGTATCTTTGCTTGATTTATCAGCTCAATATGCCCTGCATGTAAATTACCCATAGTCGGCACAAAACCAATTTGCAAGCCACTTAATCTCCATGGTTGAATGTGCTGTTTTAAAGCCTGTATTGATATGATATTTTTCATGTTTTTTATGCAAAGTTCAATCAGTTAAAAGTATGATCTGCATTAGGAAACATGGTGGATTTAACTTCTTTTACATATTTTTCAATCGCTTGCTGAATAGTGTTGCCCTGGCACATATAATTTTTAGAAAATTTAGGAATGTGACCAGAAGATATACCTAATATGTCATACAGCACAAGAATTTGACCATCTGTTTCATTGCTCGCACCAATGCCTATGACGGGAATATTGGCTTGCTCGGTCATTTTTTTTGCCAGTGCGGCAGGAACACACTCCAACAACAATAAATCGGCACCGGCTTGCTCTAACACCTGCGCATCATTCAGCATTTTTTCAGCGCTCACTGCATCCCTGCCCTGCACTTTATAACCACCCAGTTTATGCACGCGTTGAGGCTGTAAACCGAGATGGGCACATACAGGAATGCCTAATCGGGTTAGAGTTTCAACTAATTCCCGCTGATCAGCCCCGCCTTCAAGTTTAACCATATTAGCGCCGCACTCTTTCATAAAGCGCCCTGCATTTTCAACAGCCTGCTGAGTTGAAGCGTCTGACATAAACGGCATATCTAAAATCAACAAGGCACGTTGCAAACCACGAGCCACTAATTTTCCATGATAAATCATTTGTTCCATTGTCACTGGTAATGTTGAATCGAACCCTTGAATCACCATTCCTAAGGAGTCACCGACCAGAACAATATCAACGCCCGCATTATCAAGACATTGCGCAAAGCTGACATCATAAGCGGTAAGACAAGCAATTTTTTCATGCTTGGTTTTCATATCCCGAAGTGTATTAATAGTGATTTTATGTATTTTTTTAGGCTGGCTACTCATGTGATATCTCTTGTTTAAAACCGAATATTATCCAAATTTCGATAACCCCAAGCTGGGATTCGGATTGTAATAATGTTTACCGGTATTTATTGTTTTTAACGTTTCGGGTATAGTAACTGCAAATAATAATTTTCATTATTAGCAAAACTCACCTATTTTTTTTAATCCCGAATCATCAATATTTTCTAATAATACGCTCAATGTTTTTTTGCCAGGAATTTTTAAGCTTGGCGCTATTTGATTCAATGGATACAGTACAAAGTTTCGATTTTCTATTTCTTGATGAGGAATAATTAAACGAGCCGTACTTATAATTTGATTGCCATATAATAATATATCTAAATCAATAGTTCTTGCTCCCCAACGTTTATCACGGATTCTACCCTGATTCAATTCTATGCGTTGCAATTCATCTAATAACTGCTCTGCTTTCAATGCCGTATTAACTTGAATCACGGCATTGAAATAATCATTTTGTGGTTCATCGTCTAATGTTAAGGCTATGCTTTGATAAATGGAAGAAATTTGATTTAATGTGGTTTTTGGTAATTCAGCAACACTTTGTTTAGCCAAATTAAGCTGCTGTAATGGTTGATTTAGATTACTGCCCAAACTGATATAACACAACACCATGAATATTAACTCGCAACTTACTTAGGCGGATTTTTCTTTTTTTTTGGTTTTGTTTTTGCAGGCTTTAACAACAGCTCTTGCTCATGGAGTGCAAGGGTTTGTATGCGTGTCCACCATTCGCAGCTATCATCATTAACTTCACCGGCATGACTTCGTAGGCACATAAAGTCATAGGCGGCGCGAAATTTTTTGTGCATTAATAACGATTTAGCACGGCGGCCGTGGCGATATTGAAAACGATGCTGCATTTGCCAAATATCACGCACCACCATACTAAAGCGTTTAGGAATAGAAATGCTCTTTATTTGTTGTGATAATATTTTTGAACTGGCATTTTGCATGGCAATTGAGCCAGACTCACCTGCTTGCTTTAAGGCTTCTGACACTTGGTCAACATCACCCCATAGCATGGCAGCAAACAAAAATGCAGGCGTAACCGGCTTACCTTGATTAATACGATTATCAGTACTTTCAAGCGCTAACTGGATAAATTGAGCAAAGGTTTCATGTTTTTCTTTTATAATCACATCAGCAGACTTAAACAAATATTGCAATAAGTCATACTTACACAACATTTGCAATGTTATAACGCCTTTGCCCGAATGGAATAACTTTAAAACCTCTTCATATAAACGCGCAGGAGGGATATCGGCTAACAAATACCCTAATTCATATATAGGTTGCTCTGTTTCAGGGTGAATAGTGAAATCCAGTTTAGCCGCAAAACGAATAGCCCGTAACATGCGTACTGGATCTTCTCGATAGCGTGTTTGTGGATCACCAATTAAGCGCAGAACTTTTTGCTTAATGTCATCCATCGCCAAGGTATAATCAACAATAGAATAATCAGCGATATCATAGTAAAGGGCATTGACAGTGAAATCTCGTCTCCATACGTCGTCGTCTAGCTTGCCATACGCATTATCACGTAATATACGGCCACTATCATTATGTGCCCTATCTTGGTCATTACTCGCCTGATCTTCTTCTAATTGAGACGTTCTGAAGGTTGCAACTTCAATGATTTCACGGCCAAAAAACACATGAGCTAGGCGAAATCGCCGCCCAATAATTCGGCTATTACTGAAGAGTTTTTTGACATCTTCCGGCAGAGCATCGGTTGCGATATCGAAATCTTTTGGTGTATGCCCTAACAGTAAGTCACGAACACCTCCACCCACTAACATTGCTCGATAACCCGCTTTATGTAGACGATATAAAACCTTCAATGCGCTATCATCGATATTGTCTCGGGAAACTGCATGTTCTGGACGAGGAATTATAGTAGGTGGAGACATCTATAGAGGTATGTAATATTTTAGTTAATAGATACTAACACAGGTTGACTTAAGTCATGTAGCCATAATTATAAACACCACAAATATACCCAAAGCATTATGAATTTAGAGCGAATATGGCGTACCCAGAAATATGAGCCTATAAGCACTCTACGATATTCAAGTTAGTTAGGTATCATTAATTAATTTTGAGCCTTTAATGAAACCTTAAGGAAAATTAGACTAAAATACAATCATTATTCTAGAAAAATCAGTTGGCTCACAAAAACCTGCGCAAACCAATGGCTTACACATCATTTTTTGTGTCCAACTAATTTTTCTAGGATCATAAGCATTTTGTACTCACCTATGTAGAGTACTTTCAACGATTTTACTTAAATATTGGAGATATTACGTGTTTAATCAGTTTAAAAGTTTTTTAAGTGTCACCACACTTATGCTTATTATCTTTTCTTCTCAATCTATAGCGGAGAAAGCACCGGACTTTTCATTAGAGGGAGACAATGGCCGAATCAACTTAGCTGACTTCAAAAACAAAGTCGTTTATGTTGATTTTTGGGCTTCTTGGTGCAAGCCCTGCCGTAAATCTTTTCCTTTTATGAACGAAATGGAGAAAAAATACGGTAAACGTGGATTAAAAATTATCGCCATTAACCTTGATAGTGATACAGGCGCAGCTAAATCATTTTTAAAGAAAAATAAAGCTGACTTCACTATCGCTTATGACCCAGATGGAAAAACACCTGACAAATATAAGTTACGCGTTATGCCAACATCATACTTGATTGATAAAAATGGCAATATTCAAAATGTTCACAAAGGATTTAAAGAAGAACAACGTAAAGAACTTGAAAACAAAATCGTTAAACTGCTTAACAAGCGATAATTTCCTCAAGCCACCTAACCCGAATATTTAACTAGAAATATGCACAACTTAACTTTACAATTCATCCATAAAATTCGAAAAGTTAGTAAATTAAGTTTAGTACTAAACAGTTTTTAAAAATATTTGGGTTAGTTTTAATATGCATAAAATAAAATTTTGCTGGGCCAATTAAGCAATGAAGGTAGAACTGCATACAATCATTAACATCAACGTAAAAACAATATCACTTATCGATATACCCCGTGCCTAATATACAAATTAAAACAAACAAAGACTACAGTATAGGCCAGTTCGCTGCCATGGCCTGCCCTTGTGAAATTTTGATTGAATCAATAGATCCATCACATATTCAAATGCTGACTGAGCTTGCCTATCAAGAAGCTAAACGCATCGAAAAAAAATTTAGCCGGTATCGCGATGATAATATTATTTTTAAAATAAATAATACTCACAGCACTGCAATTAATCTTGATTCTGAAACGGCTTTATTATTTGATTTTGCCAATCAATGCTTTGAATTAAGCGAAGGCAAGTTTGATATTACTTCCGGTATTTTGCGTAAAATCTGGACATTTGATGGTAGCGATAAAATTCCAACACAGGCACAAATCAATGAAATAAAATCTAATATTGGCTGGGATAAAGTTAACTACAATAAAAAAAGCATTACGTTACCTAAAAACATGGAAATAGATTTAGGCGGCGTTGCCAAAGAATATGCCGTAGACTCAACTGTATCCCTGTTAAAACAACACACTGACAAAAGTTTTCTGGTCAATTTTGGCGGTGATATTGCCTGCCCGAAACCCAAATTAAACAATACGCCCTGGAGCATTGGTGTTGACGACCCAAAAAACACAGGAAAAAAATCGGTTGCCCATATTTCTTTATATCAAGGCGGGCTTGCCACTAGTGGTGACTCAAGACGCTTTCTTTTAAAAGATGGTATACGTTATAGCCACATACTTGACCCACAAACAGGCCGCCCTATTCCCGACGCACCTCACTCCGTTACCGTCATTGCCAATACCTGCACCGAGGCAGGAATGCTGGCGACTTTTGCAATATTGCAGGGAAAAGAAGCCGAAACTTTTCTTGAAGCTCAAGAAGTTAAATATTGGTGTATACTCTAGCTGTGTACATATTATCGAAACACATAAAAAGGATAGCCGCTATTCAAGACGCGCTGTAAATACATCCATGTGCTCGACTCATTAGTAAAAGCCTGAAAAAAAACACCGTTCAATCTTCAACACGCTTAAAACGAACTATCTGGCGTCGTTGTTTTTTACTTGGGCGCTTCTCACAATGCGGCATATTGGCATGCAATATTTTTAACTGTTGGGCCATTTCCTGTCTTTTAGCTACACTCTCTTCACTTTCACTGTAAAGTAATTTAGCCTCTGATGCAGGGCGTCTGTGCTTATTTAATGCTTCAATGGTTATTTTAAATTCGAATTGGCCACTGGAAATTTCTAAATTATCACCTGCTTTAATAACTCGTGAGGGCTTAACTCGAGCACCATTAACATGTACTTTTCCACCACTCACCGCATCGGTCGCAAGTTTGCGCGTTTTAAAAAATCGTGCTGCCCACAACCACTTATCTAATCGTTGTTGTTCGGCTTGTTGTATGTCAGTTTTCACGTTATTAAATTTTCTCAATAAACACCCTGCTGGCAATAAAAATATTAACCACATTAACGAACCTATGAAATTACGTTTTTTTTCTACAGGTTTGGGTTTAGGCCTAGGTTTTTCAAATATACCATTATCGGTAGCCATCTTTTTCATCGGGCTTTTATCATTAAGCAAATGAACAATCTCTCCTTGATTAACAGCTTGTACATCAACCTTACTTGCCACGTCAATAGCACCACGCTTAACTTTTACAAATAATCCTTTATTATTGACATCAAGGCTACCATCACATCCATGTTGTTGTAAAACACGAATAACATATTCTGTTCCTCGAACCCCTATTGTAGCAACGGGCGTGCGCATTTCATATATATCACCCTCTGATTGTCCAATGATTCCCGTCTCTTTTTTAACACTGCCTTTAACCAGTTGAATAACACTTTTATTCGCACCGGGTTTCATTTGATAATCTTCTATCAACATTTCACTATTGCACCGTAAATCTATTTTTGCGTCATCAATCATTTTCAAACGAATAAATGCTTCAACGCCGGTAAATATTCTATCTCCTACATAAATTTTACTCTTTAACGCTAATGTTCTTTTTTGTTCTTTTTTCGAAAGCGCAAAAGTATTACCTTTTTTTGCAACAACTTCACCAACAACTTGAATTATTACAGGGGGGGCTTTCTTTTGAACTGGCCTACTGCGCCTAGGCTTAAAATTAACAACCGGTAAGACAATGCGCTCACCCACTTTGATTTTTGCAGCATTTCTACCAATAAACGCATGTGGATTATCCGCAACAACTTGATTAATAATATTGACCCAATACTTTCGCATTCCAGGATATAAGACACCCACAATACTATAAATACTTTGCCCTTCCTGAATGTATAAATAGCGTTTTTGCGTATTAAATTTTGTTTCTGAGTAACTATTAAAAGAAAACAATAAACATAGCCATATAACGCCCATAAGGGCACGCTTAACAATCTTGGTTTGAATACAGTTTTGATGGTTTTTCACAGGGCGTTCATTCTTAATGCCATAACCTAAGTTTTAATAAATGCTTAAATAATACTTTTGAATGGTTTTTTCTAAAATACAACGATACTCGACTTAGAGTATAGACTCTGATTCACCAAAAATGACTCAATTGAATGAATTACATCTAAAAGCTGTCACTATATTTTTATCTATAAAAAACACCGTATAAGATAAAACTAAAGTATGAATCCACAAAAAAGCCCACCTTGAAGAGGTGGGCTTTTACACTTGGGCTTCCCCTTAAACTCAGAGAAGGGGGGGGGGACAACCCCATTTTGGCTTGCCGTTAGCCGATAAGCTTTATATTAACAGTCAGCGTCATGACGGCCTTACAGGACTAAAAGCCCATCTCCATAACTTAATGGAAATGAGGTTTAATATACAAGCTAAATAGTTATCTATTTATTTAACAGATCATTCACACGCTTAACATACGCAGCGGGGTCATCCAGTTGACCACCTTCTGCTAACATCGCTTGATCAAACAATATATGAGACCAGCTTTCAAATTTATCCTGGTCCCCCATATCTTTCAATTGCTTAATTAATGCATGATCTGGATTAATTTCTAAAATGGGTTGGCTAGCAGGTACTTCCTGGCCCGCTGCACGCATAATTTGCTGCATTTGCATGCCCATGTCATTTGAATCCAACACTAAACAAGATGGTGAGTCCGTCAAACGGTGTGTAATACGGACTTCTTTGGTCTTATCGCTGAGCTTTTCTTTCATTAACTCAACTACGCCTTTTAGGTCGCCTTCTGCTTTTTCTTGTGCTTTCTTCTCTTCTTCGTCTTCAAAAGCGCCCATATCCAGGTCACCTTTAGCAATGTTCTGCATAGGCTTGCCTTCAAAGTCGTTTAGATGCTGTATTAACCATTCATCAATTCGGTCTGATAACAATAAAACTTCCAGTCCTTTGCGTTTAAAGACTTCTAAATGCGGGCTATTTTTTGCAGACACATGGCTGTCAGAAGTAATGAAATAAATTTGTTCTTGGCCTTCTTTCATACGACCAATATAGTCTTCTAACGAAACCGTTTGCTCAGCAGCACCGGTTGTAGACGTTGCAAATCGGAACAATTTAGCAACACGTTCCTTGTTAGCGAAGTCTTCAATGGGGCCTTCTTTTAGTACATTACCAAACGCTGCCCAAAATATTGCATACTGTGCTGCATCATTTTTTGCCATTTTTTCTAATAAACTCAGCACTTTTTTAACCGATGCTGATTTTATTTTATCAATCACTTTATTACGCTGTAATATTTCACGCGATACATTTAATGGCAAATCATCCGAATCAACTATGCCGCGAACAAAACGCAAATATTGTGGCATCAAATGCTCGGTATCATCCATAATAAATACGCGCTTCACATATAACTTAATACCTTGCTTACGATCACGTTCATACAAATCATATGGCGCTTTTGCAGGTATATAAAGCAACGATGTATAAGCCTGGCTGCCTTCTACCTTGTTATGGCTCCACTTCATCGGGTCTTCAAAATCATGGGCGATGTGCTTATAAAACGTTTGGTATTCTTCTTCACTAATATCGCTTTTATCCCGCGCCCAAAGTGCTGATGCTTTATTTACCACTTCATTTTCAAGCACCACAACTTCATCACTCGCCGCTTCATCTTTTGTCTCTTCATCTCCGCCTTCCATTTCAACAGGCTCTACCGGCATACTGATGGGTAAAGAAATATGGTCAGAGTACGTATGAATAATGTTTTTTATGCGCCAGTTATCAAGAAATTCTTCTTCGCCTTCACGGATATGCAATACCACTTCTGTACCACGGGATGTTTTCTCAATAGTTTCTAGCGTATAGCTACCTTCACCTTCAGACTCCCATAATACTGCCTGATCAACGGCCTGACCCGCACGTCGTGTTCTTACAGTTACTTTATCTGCAACAATAAAAGTAGAGTAGAACCCCACACCAAATTGGCCTATCATGTGTGAATCTTTCGCCTGATCACCGGTTAAAGAATCTAGGTACTTTTTGGTTCCTGAATTTGCAATCGTGCCAATATTACTCACCACTTCTTCACGGGTCATACCAATACCGTTATCGGATAGGGTAAGTGTTTTAGCTTCCTTATCAAATTCAATGTGTATACCCAGCTCAGTATCATTTCCATATAAATCATCACTGCCTAAGGCTTCAAAACGTAATTTATCGCAGGCATCTGAAGCATTTGATACCAATTCACGCAAAAATATTTCTTTATTAGAATATAAAGAGTGGATCATCAGTTTAAGTAATTGCTTAACTTCTGTTTGAAATTCGAGTGTTTCTTTGTAGGCTTCGACGCTCATTGATTGGACTCCGATAATAAATTGAAAAAACTGCTTATTCAGATGGGGGGAGGAATTTAAATTTCAACCCCTAGTTTCTTAAGGATGATATACAAGCATAAAAAAAGGGATGCGATGCACCCCTTTTTATGTCTGATTTTTTAATTAAAGACGTTTTATAACTTTTCTTTAATACGTGCCGCACGGCCGGTAAGTTCACGTAAATAGTAAAGCTTAGCGCGACGCACTTTACCCCGACGCTTCACTTCAATATTACCGATCATTGGGCTGTGCGTTTGAAAAACACGCTCAACACCCTCGCCATTTGAAATTTTACGAACCGTAAAAGCTGAATTCAAACCACGATTACGCTTTGCGATGACAACACCTTCAAATGCCTGCAAACGCTCACGGTCGCCTTCTTTAACTTTTACCTGCACTACAACGGTATCGCCAGACGAAAACGTCGGGATATCTTTTTTCATCTGTTCCGCATCTAATTCTGCGATGATGTTACTCATGGTCTTACTCCACAATATTTAAATTCAATCAGCTGTCTGTTCCTGTTGAAAGGCATCTAACAACTGCTTTTGTTCTTCTGTCAGGTTTAAGGCGTCAATTAAATCAGGTCGCCTTAGCCAACTTCGTCCTAAACTCTGTTTCAATCGCCACCGTTCAATTTCACGGTGGTTACCACTTAACAGCACTTGCGGTACTTCACGACCATCAATCACTTCTGGACGTGTATAATGCGGGCAATCAAGCAAACCCTGCATAAATGAATCTTGTTGTGCTGAATTTTTATCCCCAAGCACGCCGGGAAGCATTCTTGCAATGGCATCAATTAACACTAAAGCGGGTAACTCACCACCACTTAATACATAATCGCCAATGGACCATTCTTCATCAATATGCGACTCGATAATGCGCTCATCAATACCTTCATAACGGCCCGCAAGAATAATCATGCCGGGTAGTTCAGCAAAGTGCTTAATGTCTTGCTGGGTTACTGTCTTACCTTGTGGACTCATGTAAACCACCGGGCTATTCAGTGCATTTTTTTTCGCATCTTCAATGGCTAATTTAAGCGGTTCAACCTTCATTAACATGCCGGGACCACCGCCATAAGGCCGGTCATCAACCGTACGGTGCTTATCTGTTGTGTAGTCTCTCGGGTTCCAGCCGTTCAGCTGAATAAGGCCGTTTTTTATGGCCCTGCCCAATACGCCTACATTCGCAACGCTTTCAACCATTTCAGGAAACAAGCTTACGACATCAAATCTCATTTAACTAACATCCGCTCAGTGATTTAAAAATCCGGATCCCAGTCAACCGTAATGGTTTCAGTTTGCAGGTTAACGCTTATAACAGCATTTCCCATGGTGAAAGGAATTAAACGTTCTCTATCACCGCGCACAACCAAAACATCATTAGCACCCGTTTCTAACAAATGATCCACTTTACCCAAGTCTACGCCCTTACTTGTTAACACAGCCAAACCCGTTAACTGATGCCAATAGTACTCACCTGACTTTAATGGGTCTAATTGCTGTGGATAAATCGCAATTTCATCACCTTGATAAAGCATCGCTTCATCTCGATCATCTAAACCTATGAGCTTCACGACAATAGTTTTACCCTGGCGCTTTCCAGCACTCAGCTTAACTTCTTGCCATTTACCCTGATGCTTAATTTGCCAAGCGCCATACTCAACAATTTTTTCTCTCGGGTCGGTAAAGGAGTGCACTTTTATCCAACCCTTCACACCAAAAACGCCAGATATATTACCCAGCGAAATCAGCTGACTTTTATCTGACTGCTCCGAGATAGTAACTTTTTCTACCATTTAATCTATCACAAAACAAACAAAAAAACGCTAAGCAGCCGTTACATCGGCCTTACGAGCCTGTTTAACGAGTGTTGCAACACGCTCAGATGTGCCTGCGCCTTGCTTAACCCAATGGTCAATACGATCCAAGCTAATTTCTAAATTCTTTTCAGCGCCTTTCGCCATCGGGTTAAAGTAACCCACACGTTCGATATAACGACCATCACGTGGCATACGTGAATCGGTTACAACTACATGATAAAAAGGCTTTTTCTTAGCGCCACCGCGTGATAAACGAATCGTTACCATTAGTATTGTCTCAACATTAGTTAATTTGTGTCCACAAAATGACCTACCGGCCACGGGAAAAGCGGGATTTTAGTGGTTTTTCACCAGAGTATCAAGTGATAAATGACGCTATTTTACATCCCCATCCCTGGCGGCATTTTTCCTTGCATCATGCGCATCATTTTCTTCATACCACCGCCTTTCATTTTTTTCATCATTTTCTTCATTTGCATCTGTTGTTTCATTAGCTTATTCACGTCTTGCACCTGTACACCGGCACCCATGGCAATGCGCTTTTTACGAGAACCTTTAATAATATCGGGAAAGGCACGTTCATGTGGCGTCATGGATTGAATAATGGCAATAAGGCGTTTTATGTCTTTATCGTTAACCTTATCTTTCAAAGCCCCCATTTTTCCACTCATCCCAGGCATTTTATCTAATAGTCCGCCCAAGCCGCCCATATTCATCATTTGTTCCATTTGGGCTTTTAGATCATTAAAATCAAACCCGATACCTTTTTTAAATTTTGTTGCAAGTTTTTCAGCTTCTTTAACATCAACACTTCTTTGGACTTCCTCTACTAGGCTTAACACATCACCCATGCCCAAAATTCTTGAGGCTAGACGGTCAGGGTAAAAAGGCTCCAATGCCTCTACTTTTTCACCTGAACCTAAAAATTTAATGGGTTTGCCCGTGATTTGACGAATAGATAACGCTGCCCCACCCCGTGCATCACCATCGGTTTTAGTCAACACGACGCCGGTTAATTCTAATGCTTCATTAAACACTTTAGCCGTATTCGCCGCATCCTGACCTGTCATGCTATCAACCACAAACAAGGTTTCTACCGGATTTACCGCTTGATGAATTTGCTGAATTTCAGCCATCATTTCATCATCAATGTGTAATCGACCTGCAGTATCAACCAATAACACATCTTGAAATTGTTTTTTTGCTGCATCAAGAGCTGATCGTGCAATTTCAATTGGGTTTTGATTACTGTCACTCGGAAAAAAGGTTGCATCCACCTGATCAGCAAGTGTTTGAAGCTGTTTGATCGCCGCAGGACGATAAACGTCACAACTCACCACCATCACTTTCTTTTTATGACGCTCTTGTAATAATTTTGCAAGTTTAGCGACGGTAGTCGTTTTACCTGCACCTTGCAATCCCGCCATTAACACAACCGCTGGAGGTTGCGCAGCCAAATTGAGTTCTTCATTTGCCGCGCCCATGGTCATGACCAGTTCTTCGTCCACAATTTTTATAAGCGCCTGCCCAGGAGACAAACTGCTCATCACTTCCTGACCAATCGCACGTTGCTTTACTCGATCAACGAAATCCCTTACTACCGGTAGCGCAACATCCGCTTCAAGCAGTGCCATACGTACATCACGCATGGTTTCTTTTATATTATCTTCGGTAATTCGGCCCTGGCCACGCAGGTTTTTAATTGTTTTGGAAAGACGGTCACTTAGGCTATCAAACATAGTTTTTCTAGACGGGGAAATTAGGGAAGTGGTAATTATATCTGAAAAATGTCGCCACAGGCTAGATGACATAACTTATGTCGACTTTTTACTTGCTCACAACACTGCTCAAATATGTATTGTTCTTTACCTGGCTTAAAATGGGCAAGCCCGATTCGAGGTTTATGAATGAGTTTTTCAAGGTCTTGAGCCAATAGACTCGGGCAAAAATGCTTAGACAGCTTGGCAAGTGCTATGTCTTCTTCTGCAAAAGCTGATTCAACCACCAGAAAATCCAGGCTTGGCGCCTGGTTTAGTCGCTGCCAAAAATCGTCTGTCGTGGTGGTGTCACCTGAATAAGCAAAAACCTTCTGATATGATGTAACAATAAATGCTGAGGCCGGCACCGCATGATTAACGTTAACCATCTCAATCTGCCGATCTCCCACCTCAATGATATCACCTTGATTCATGGCAATTAATTTCAGCACAGGTGATTCCACACTGGGTAATTGAGTAAAATCAGGCCATATCTGCCAATTGAAAATATGTTTTTTTATTGCATCAAGGGTTTCTGGGCGCGCATAAACACATAAAGATTGAGTTTGTGATGTTTGATAAAGCGTATCAGCCAACAAAGGAATACTTAAAATATGATCCATATGACTATGAGTGACAAAGATATGCGTTAGTTGGTGCATTTCATCCAAACTAAGATTACCGACGCCCGAACCTGCATCTAACAAAATATCGTTATCGATTAAATAGGATGAAGTATATAATCCTTGTCCAACTCCCCCACTACACCCTAAAACACGTAATTTCATATGAGTTCCTATCGTTTGTTTCCAGTAAAAACACCAAAATACCTATATACGCACAACTTTATGAAGAAGCTCACATGATTTTCAATTACACTAAACACTATAAGCCGCTGATATTATAAAAAACAACCCTAAAAGCACATAATGCCTTATTAAACAAATCGTGAAATAAAAACAACCACTCAGTATTTCCCCCCAAGGGCCCCATTAAATGCTAGCATGTCATAAAATGATTGCAGCTAAAAAACTCAGTAAATTGATGAACTTAACAGTTTTTTATCTGACAACTTAGAATTCCCTATATAAATTAAAGTTAGAAAGGGTAATTGAAGCCTAAGCATTTATCGCTTTAGTATTAAAACTTCACTTTCCAGCGATCCTTGCTTTACCCTATAATATAGGCCACATCCATCACTTAAAAAGTAGAACCGACAATAGCTTAATGGCCGCCCTTATCCCTCTTATTGCTTTTACACTTTACCTATTTTCAACCTTAGGTTTAATACTGCGCCTAAAAGGTAATGCTTTTTTTAACCAAAAGCCCATTGCTTACTTGCTTCTGCCTGGGTTTTCCGCGGTAGTTTTACACGCACATATACTTTATAAAAGCCTATTTGGACTCAGCGGTTTCCAATTTGGTTTTTTTGACGCCTCATCATCAGTCGCTATGGTGATTGGCCTCTTAGTGCTACTCATGTCTATAAAGCGGCGCACAGAAATCTTAGCAATTGTTATGCTGCCTATATCAGCAATAACGCTACTCATACAAAGCTTTTATTCTTCAACCTATATGCTGCCTTATGACGCCCCACAAGGTTTAAAAATTCATGTATTAGTGTCTATTATTGCCTATAGCCTTCTCGGGCTGGCTGCCTGCATGTCTATTTTATTATCACTACAAAACAAAATGCTTCATAACCATCACCCAGGTGGATTAATGAAAAAGCTCCCACCTTTACAAGTGATGGAAAAGCTATTATTTGATTTTATTTTAGCCGGTTTTTTGGGACTAACATTGGCATTGTTAAGTGGCTTCATTTTCTTAGAAGATTTATTTGCTCAACATTTAGTGCATAAAACTATTCTCAGCATTATCGCTTGGCTAGTATTTGCAACACTACTCATCGGTCGCTTCACCATTGGCTGGCGAGGCCGAACCGCCATACGTTGGACATTAAGTGGTTTTGTGAGCTTAATGCTGGCTTATTTTGGCAGCAAATTTGTATTCGAATTTATTATTAATTCTTAAAAACTCGCCCTCATACCTATATGAACCATTTATCATCTAGCACCCTATTTATTATTTTGGGTTTGCTCATCGCGCTCTCGGCCTTTTTCTCTAGCTCAGAAACTGGGCTGATGACATTAAACCGATATCGTTTGAAGCACCTAGCCAAAAAAGGCCACCGCGGTGCAAAGCGTGCAAAAAAACTTCTTGACCGCCCAGACCGATTACTCGGCCTGATATTACTTTGCAATAATTTCGTCAATATATTAGCTTCAGCCATCGCAACCATACTCGCATTAAAACATTTTGGTGAAGCCGGCATTGCCATTGCCACAGGCCTGCTCACTTTCGTGATATTAATTTTTGCTGAAGTCGCACCCAAAACATTAGCTTCACTTCACCCAGAACGTATTGCTTATCCTGCTGCGTTTATTTACACCCCACTTCTAAAAGCTATTTATCCCTTAGTTTTTGTCGTCAATTTTATAGCTAATAGCTTATTACGAATGATTGGGGTCAACCCTGGAAAAACGAAAAATGATGGTATTAGCACCGAAGAACTGCGCAGCGTAGTTGAAGCAAACCATTTACTGCCACAAAAACATCAAGCCATGTTGCTCGGATTGCTTAACTTAGAACACTCTACTGTCGATGACATAATGGTGCCTCGTAATGAAATTACCGCACTAGACTTGAATGAAAGCTGGGATGACATTATTGAAGATTTAACCACTTGTCAACGCGCGCGTTTACCTGTTTATCGTGGTGATATTAATAATATACAGGGTCTTTTGCACATGCGCAGCATCGTCAATTTACTGAGCCAGAACGAATTAACCAAAGAAAGTTTAGAACAACAAATTCGTGACGTTTATTTCATCCCTGAAGGCACCTCCCTTTACCAACAACTCACCAATTTTCAAAAAAACAAACGACGCACTGCACTTGCAGTAGATGAATACGGTGATATACAAGGCCTAGTCACATTAGAAGATATACTGGAAGAAGTTGTGGGTGAATTCACCACCCCTTCACCGTTAAATAATTCTAATATTATTCATAATGACGACGGCAGCTTTCTCATTTCAGCTAATACCCATATCCGGGAAATAAACCGCAATTTAAGTATCGGATTACCCACCAATGGACCCAAAACACTAAATGGCTTAATTCTTGAACATCTCCAATCCATTCCCACCACAGGTACGAGCCTATTAATTGCCAACCACCCCATTGAAGTGGTAAAAGTACAAAACAATGTGGTACAAATGGCGCGTTTACAACCTCGTATTTCGAAATATATAGAAGAAGATTCTCATCAGGAAAATATAGATTCAGATGGCAAAGACTAAACTCGAATTTTTATGCAACAGCTGTGGCGCAGTACACAACAAATGGGCTGGCCAATGCGGTGAATGTGGTGAATGGAACACACTAATAGAAAGCGTGTTCGAAAAAGATAACAAAAGCAACAGCTCCCGTTTTACCGGTTATGCGGGAAAATCTGCCGTGCAAAACATGTGCGATATCGAATTACAAGAAGAACCTCGAACCCCCACTGGCATCAGTGAGTTAGACCGTGTTTTAGGCGGTGGTTTAGTGCAGGGCTCCGTCGTATTAATGGGTGGCAACCCTGGCATTGGCAAATCGACATTACTCACCCAAACGCTAGCCACGCTAGGTAACAACATGAAAGCCCTCTACGTGACCGGTGAAGAATCATTACAACAAGTCACATTGCGAGCTCGCCGCTTAAATTTAGGCGATGATAAATTTCAATTGCTTGCTGAAACCTGCATAGAACGCATTTTACAACTCGCCAAGCTGGCCAAACCTCAAGTCATGGTGATTGATTCTATTCAAACCATTTATACAGAATTATTACAATCTGCACCCGGCACTGTCGGGCAAGTAAGAGAAAGTGCCGCTCAGTTAGTGCGCTTTGCCAAGCAAACCAATACCGCTTTATTTCTTGTCGGTCACGTCACAAAAGAAGGTACGCTTGCAGGGCCTCGGGTACTCGAACACATGGTCGACACCGTTTTATATTTCGAAGGCGACTCAGGTGAGCGCTATCGAATGATTCGGGCCATAAAAAATCGCTTTGGTGCCGTTAATGAACTGGGCTTATTCGCTATGACGGAAAGTGGCTTAAAAACAGTGAGCAACCCTTCTGCCATATTCTTATCTCGACATGACAAACCTGTAGCCGGTAGCGTTATTACCGTAACACGGGAAGGTAACCGCCCCTTGTTAATAGAAGTGCAAGCATTGGTTGATGAGTCACACTTGGGCAACCCAAGACGTGTAACATTGGGGCTAGACCAGAATCGCCTGTCTATGCTATTAGCCGTGCTACACCGACACGGCGGCATTATTATGTCTGACCAAGATGTTTTCATTAACATAGTAGGTGGCGTTCGGGTAACAGAAACCGCAGCAGATACGGGTATGCTTTTATCTATTCTTTCGAGCTTTCGTGACAGACCACTTCCACAAAAACTCTTTACCTTTGGTGAAATTGGCTTAGCAGGTGAAATTCGCCCCGTACCTAATGGTCAAGAACGCCTTAAAGAAGCCATGAAACATGGCTTCACCCATGCCGTAATTCCCAAAGGTAATATGCCGAAAAAACAAGATATACCATCCGATATGGAAATTATTGGTGTTAGCCGCGTTAGCGAATTACTCGACATTTAACCCAAAAATATAAAGTGACGCTATTTTTAACAATAGTCGGTTATATTGACACTTTTTTGCCCCTTCAGAAAAACGTGCGTCTAATCACATTTATTACCAATACTCTCTATCTACTTACATAATATACAACTATTAGTTTATTGGCAGGAATTTTGCTTATATTTTAGTAGACCGTTTATAAGGTATATTTAGACCCTTTGTCTACAAAATCCAATATAGATAATATTGTTCTATGCAACGGCCATTATAAATATTAATTAAAGATTCGACACTGCCAGGAAATAAAGATTATGATCAAAACAAAAAATACTCCCTTTTGGGTTTTCTTGGCTTTTTCTGCAATAGAAACACGTAAAGGTGCATTATTATTAGTATGGAGTAGCGTGCTATTTACAGTTTATTCCCTACCCTGGAGTTTAATTTTAGGTGATGCTATTAATGACATAGGCAAACAACTTCTACTTATTGATGACTGGAGCTGGATCGCTATGATGGCGCCAATGACGCTTTGGTATATTATTAGTTTAAAATGGATGGACAACAACGAAGGCTGGATAAAACGTCCTGCAGGTGCAAACACTTAATTTAAACAATATCCACTCATTTAAACTTAGTAAACATATCCCTAACATAACCACTAGGCTTTTCTAAATTTTTTCATACATTACAAACAAAATATTTACTCATATGCCTTTAAGTTCCCATACACAAAACAGGGGCAACTGACCAACCGGCCTAAATATTTCATTGAAATACAAAGTTTTAAGAAAATATTCGGGCTAGCACTCCCTCATTGAAACCAGTAATATACAGTTTCTAAATTATAGTCATCATGAAACCCTTAGATTATGGCACGTAAATCACCCGTTAATTTTGAAACAGCAATGTCACAGCTAGAAACCCTAGTCGATGACATGGAACAGGGCGACTTGCCTTTAGATGATGCACTAAAACATTTTGAAAAGGGCATATCCTTAGCCAGTGATTGCCAACAAGCCTTAAACAAAGCAGAACAAAAGGTCACCCTCTTAATAGAAAAAAACGGTGAATTATTAGAAAAACCTTTCGAGATTGATGATTAAAGAATGCCTGAAAACGCCCAGTTTAAATTAACACTTCAAGATTATAGTCAACGTGTAAACAAGCACCTAAATATTTGGCTGCCCGACCCTTCCGGGCCAGAAGCACGGCTACAAGAGGCTATGCGTTATTCTGTTGTGGGTGGCGGTGGAAAACGAGTAAGACCCATTTTAGTCTATGCTGCAGGTCGGGCATTTAATGTAAGTTTAACGCAACTCGATGCCTGCGCCTGTGCGGTTGAAATCATCCACGCTTATTCATTAATTCATGACGACCTACCCGCCATGGACAATGATGATTTACGCCGAGGCCGCCCAACTTGCCATAAAGCATTTGACGATGCGACTGCAATTCTTGCTGGCGACGCACTACAAGCATTCGCTTTTGAAGTACTTTCAACCGATTCAAACTTGCAAACCAGTGCTGAAAACCGAGTTAAAATGATTTCATTATTAGCCCAAGCTAGTGGTTCAAACGGCATGGCTGGAGGTCAGGCCATAGACTTAGGCGCTGTTGGAAAATCACTGGTCTTAGATGAATTAGAAAACATGCATCTATTAAAAACCGGCGCACTCATTAGGGCTAGCGTATTACTCGGCGCCATGTGCAGCCCAAATATACAAGCAGCAGAATTAAACGCCCTTGACACCTACGCACATTGTGTTGGCTTAGCATTTCAAATTCATGATGATATATTAGACATTACCGCTGACACACAAACCCTAGGTAAGCCCCAGGGCTCAGACATACAACAGAACAAACCCACTTATCCGGCCTTATTGGGATTGGATGGCGCAGCAGAAAGAGCCTTAAAGCTGCATGAGCACGCAATTAAAGCGCTCGAGAATTTTGATGAATCAGCGGATATTTTACGCCAACTTTCTGTTTACATTATTGAACGAAAACATTGAACAGTTATGTATGAATACCCTTAAATAAAAATTTATAATATTAGCCTGACTTTCTCATAAAACATGTAAAATTTTAGGAAAAACTCAGTGAGTCAGCCTGAAAAACCAGCACTTAATTAAATACTATTTTGGAACAGATGAAAGACGCCGACACTCAATTTTCTTTATTAGAGACTATCTCATCGCCCAGTGATGTACGACAATTGCCCAAAAATCAACTGTCCCAGCTGGCCGATGAATTACGCCAATTTGTCATTCAATCTGTTGCAAAAACCGGCGGTCATTTAGCGGCAGGGTTGGGTACGGTAGAACTCACCCTCGCATTACATTACGTATACAACACACCAGACGACAAACTCGTTTGGGATGTTGGTCACCAAACCTATCCGCATAAAATTATCACAGGTCGTCGTGAGCAAATGGCGAGTATTCGCAGTTACGGTGGCCTTGCAGGTTTTCCTAAGCGCAGTGAAAGCCCCTATGACACTTTCGGTGTAGGTCATTCCAGCACCTCAATTAGTGCGGCCCTGGGTATGAGTATTGCCGCTAAAATGAATGGCAGCCAGCAAAAAACTGTCGCGATTATTGGTGATGGCGCAATGTCTGCTGGCATGGCTTTTGAAGCATTAAACCATGGCGGTGACACCGACTCTGACCTGCTAGTGATTTTAAATGATAACGAAATGTCCATTTCACCCAATGTGGGCGCACTATCTAAACATCTATCAAAAATGATGTCTGGAAAAGTCTATTCAAGCATGCGCAGTGGCTCAAAACGTGTGTTAGAAAAATTTTCCATGTGGGATTTAGCCCAACGCACAGAAGAACATGTTAAAGGCATGGTCATGCCAGGCACCCTGTTTGAAGAACTGGGCTTTAACTATTATGGCCCGGTGGATGGACATGACACCGACACGCTAATTGCCCTGTTACAAAACCTGAAAACACAATCAGGCCGTATTTTATTGCATGTTATCACTAAAAAAGGCAAAGGTTATAAACCAGCAGAAGACAACCCTTGTTTATATCACGGGCTCGGTAGCTTCGACCCAGAAACCGGTGACAAGCTTGATGCTTCGTCAGGCAAGCCCACCTACACACAAATATTTTCAGACTGGATTTGTGATATGGCAAAACAAGACGATAAGCTTGTTGCCATTACCCCCGCCATGCGTGAAGGCTCCGGCTTAGTCGAATTTTCTAAACAATTTCCCAATCGCTACCATGATGTCGGCATTGCCGAACAACACGCCGTAACCCTGGCGGCTGGCATGGCCTGTGAAAACATAAAACCCGTGGTCGCTATCTACTCCACTTTTTTACAACGGGCTTATGACCAATTAATTCACGATGTCGCTATTCAAAATCTCCCCGTATTATTTGCCATTGACCGAGCGGGACTGGTAGGTGCTGACGGCCCAACCCATGCGGGTAATTTAGACTTAAGCTATTTACGCTGTGTACCTAACATGCTCATTATGACGCCTTCAAATGAAAATGAATGTCGTGAAATGCTCACCACCGGCCACCAACACAATGGCCCAGCTGCAGTGCGCTACCCACGTGGCCAAGGACCCGGTATCGAGGTACAAAAATCACTTAAAACCCTTCAAATAGGTAAGGCAGAAATGTGCCGCCAAGGCAAAAAAATTGCCTTGCTCGCATTTGGCAGCATGCTAACCGAAGCACTAATTGCCGCAGAAGAACTCAATGCCAGTGTCGTTAATATGCGCTTTGTTAAACCCCTTGATACCGACATGCTTAAAACCATTGCCGATAGCCATGAATTAATCGTCACACTTGAAGAAAACGTCATTGCAGGAGGAGCTGGCAGCGGTGTCAATGAATGGTTACTGGCAAACGATCTAAACATACGCGTGATTAATTTAGGCTTGCCCGATTATTTCGTTGAACACGGTGCAACTCAGCAGCTACTGGCTGATTGTGGGTTAGATGCAGCAGGGATTATTAAGGCAATTTGACATATATCTGAACAGCCGCTACAATTCTTACATTATTCTTACTTTTTAGGGCGCATATGCCAATGAATACAACAAAGCTGTCCAGTAAAGGCCAAGTAATCATACCCAAACCAGTAAGAACCTCTCACCACTGGGAGGCAGGGCAAGAGCTTGTTGTCGAAGACTTTGGAGACGGAATTTTACTCAAACCTAAAACACCTTTCGAAGAAACCAATATTAAGGATGTAGCCTCTTGCCTCAAGTTTAGAGGAAAAACTAAATCATTAGACGATATGGAGGCGGCCATTTCAAAAGGAATTAAGGATAAATTCAAATGATTGCCATTGATACCAATATCATAATTAGATTTCTTACGCATGATAACGAGAGACAATACAAAAAAGCATTTTCAGTTTTTAATTCACAAGAAATATTTATTCCAGATACGGTGATTTTAGAGACCGAGTGGGTTTTAAGATATGCATATAGTTTTTCACCAGAAGATATATGCCGTGCTTTTACAAACTTATTTGGATTAAAAAACATTCACCTGTCCAACCCTACATTCATTGTTCAGGCAATTGAATGGCATAAGCAAGGAATGGATTTTTCCGATGCACTGCACCTTACCCAATGCCAACAATACGAAAAACTATATACATTTGATAAATCATTTTCATCGAAGTCAAAAAATTTGACTCAATGCTCAGTGATTTCGCCTTGATGTGGTCTAGAAAGAAAAAAGGGGACGGAGGGATTGTTTTTTGATCACTTTAACATAGTTGATCAAAATTTATTCCCTCCGTCCCCTTTTTTATGCATTTTGATGAATAGCCACTATTTTCAGAAAATAGTGTAAACTTATACGCGTTTGACTATCAATTACCACCGTAGCTCAACACATAATTTGGAGTCATTATGAAATTTTTAAAATATATTACTATTCCTTTATTCTTAGTCTCACTATCTGCCTGTGTATCCAGTGGTAAATACGAGAAAGCCGTAGCAAACGCGGATAGCGTTCGCAATTCCCTGGGAAAAACGCAAGAAAAACTTTCAGCATCACAAGCCGAAATGGATAAAATGCGAAAATCACTGGGAAGCACGCAGGAAAAACTTTCAGCATCACAGGCCGAAATAGTTACGCTAAGAAAGATCGAGGCCGAAACCAAACGTCGAAATGAAATATATGCACAGTTCATCAGTCGCCTGAAGTCTATGATCGACGGTGGTCAATTGACGGTCAGCATTGATGCTGGTCGCATTGTGATCAACCTGCCAGACAATGTTCTATTCAATAGTGGCAGTACTAACTTAAATATTGAAGGTCAGGTAGCACTGAAGAAAATCGGTGAGGTGCTCACGCAATTTTCGGATAGACGCTTTCAGGTTGAAGGACATACTGACAATGTGCCCATTAAAAGCGCTCGTTTCCCAAGTAACTGGGAGCTTTCTACTGCCCGCGCAGTTTCTGTGGTACATCTGTTGACCGAAATAGGCGTTGCCCCAGAAAATGTCTCTGCTGCCGGTTTTGGTGAATTCCGCCCTCGCGCCGATAATGAAACGGAAGAAGGAAAAAAACTTAACCGTCGCATTGAAATTATTATGCTGCCAAACCTCGACATACTTTCCAACGAATTACCTAAAGTCACTGCTCAATGATAGGATTTTGATTAAAGGGTTAAAGGGGACGGAGGGATTATTTTTTGATCACTTTACATAGTTGATCAAAATTTATTCCCTCCGTCCCCTTTTTTGTTATATATTAAGTAATTGATGAAGCGCTATAGAAACTGCAGATCGATCTTGCTCAGCCAATACCCCAGCTTTACGAATGACAAGTTTATCATCCAAGGTAAAAAGCTTCATCCTCACCACCGAGGCGGAAGGCAATCCGGCATCATCCAACTTCTGGATATGAACATCTAACGGCCAGTCCGAATTGCTAGCACTGGTAATCATCGCTAATACAGACTGTCCTACCTGTTTATTAAATTTAATTGCATCAGATAAAACTAAAGCTGGGCGGCGCTTGATGGTTGTCCTATCTGTAAATGGAAAAGGCACAACTACAACATCAAAGGCGTCAAAGATCACGATACGCCTCTTCATCTGCTTCTGTGGCCCATTCGGTCAAGGTGCCTTGAATACTTTGAGCAAAAGTAAGATCAATAGATCTCGCCTTACGAATATGTACATCATCACCGTCAATATCAAAGACAATCTCATCACCCGAAGACAGGTGAAGCCGCTTCCGTACAGGCTCAGGAATAGTCGCCTGATATTTTTTCGTTAACTTACTTGTTGAAGTTTGCATAAATACCTCCTAATACTTGATTTCTACAGCAGTAATACCAGTATTACCCATTACCTAATGACAATTATAGCAATTTCATTAAATTTAGCAAGGCAATAAGGGGATGGAGGGATTAAATTTTAATCAATTTTCTTGCTTTTTAGGTCTGTCTCGTTTTGCTTGGCCAAGCATAACAGCATATTCCCTTTCTATTTCTTTTTTAAATCTATCATCACCCAATGGATGACAGTAGTGTGTTGCTTTTCGAATTAGGTGTATATCTTTGATATCAATAAAGTGTGCAGATTTACTTGACCACATCATATTGCATTATATTGTTCCGTCAGCTGCTCCAAGGTGATAAAGGTCTTCGATGCCATCGCCATCCCTTTATCGTTTGACGCATACCTTTCATAATAACTTTACTGACTGCGGGCAAGAAACTCGTGAATCATTTACCCGAATGGTTAATTGCTACTCTAGGTCTAAATGTAAAGCTTAAAAATGTAAACTGCGTATGGATATAATCCTTTTCACCAGCTGCCACTACCCACGCTCTTTACGTCAGCAGCACTGGCTGGTTTGAAGGCGGGCTCCTATAAGCAGACTTCGAAAGGCCTTCTTTCATCTTTATTGCAGGTCCACAGCATGAAATTTATTTGTTCATTCTGTGTTCGCGGCACACTTCCCACCGTCACCTTTTTTTATACTAAATTACAGCCTGATGCAGCTAAGTAATAACTGACTTGAAAAAATTCTAATATAAGCTATAAATAATTCAAAATCAAAAGTATAAATTCTAAAGGCGATCTTAATAATGCATACATTATTGTCAGCACTCAAAATAGCAGCGTTATTTGCTATCATACCAATATCAACCACTGCCTATGCAGGCCCAGATCATGCAGGTGGTCACATGGAACATATGAATGACGTTCAAAAAAAACTAAAAAAAGCGCTTGGTAATAAATATTATCAGCCTGTACCAGCAGCGACTAAAAAGCAACTTATATTAGGTAAAACTATTTTTACAAAATCATGCGTGGCTTGCCATGGTAAAAAGGGTAACGGGAAAGGACCCGCTTCAGCAACTCTCAAACAAAAACCAGCCGATTTTACAGATGCTGAACATTCAAAATTTTATTCTGATCAAGGGCGTATATATATCATAAAAAAAGGAATTAAAAATACACCAATGTCGGGATGGGAAAATACATTTAATGAAAAAGAAATCCTTTCACTACATGCTTATATTCGTTCATTAAGAACGACTAAAAATGTAAAAAAACACAACCATTCTCATGGTGGTCATGATCATTAGAATAATTTAATCAAGTTTGGAGGCAGAGTAACTATTAAATCATTTATAAGTAGTTACTAATAATCATAATTCTGCAAACTTCCTAATTATGACCCTGCCCCCAAACCTTCATAATTTCCAATAATTCAAATATATATTTAAAATACCGTAACAAAGAAAATTCTTGATAATCCCAAAAAAGATAAAAAATCACCTACAATCCTAATGGCACTGTAAAAGATGACCGTAGTTTAAAATAATCTATATTTCTAGTTAAGATTATCTTAAATTACAATTATAAATAAAGAAACACCCCTAATTGAGATTTAAGTTAATGAAAATAAAGCAAAAAATTATTTTAGGTGCATCGGCACTAATTTTAACGGCTACTTTATCCAGTACGTATATTTTAAGTGTAATTGCCCTTAGCGACGCCAGCGAAGCACTACAAGTACAAGTTAAAAATAATTTAACTGCTATACGCAGTAGCTCTAAAATAGCAATTGAAGATTACTTTAAAATCATTAACCACCAAATTCTTACTTTTTCAAATGATCGTATGATTATTGATGCTGCCAATCAATTTAAAACAGCATTTAAAAATTACAAAACTGAGCTTTCTATAAGTGATGTAGCATTCTACAGAAAAAAATTAGCACTATATTATAATGAAGAATTCGGTACTGAATATATAAAGCGAAATAACGGTAATAAAGCAAATGTGGATACATTAATTGCTCAATTAGATGACGACAGTATCTTATTACAATATGCATATATTAAAGCCAATAAATATCCATTAGGTGAAAAAGATAAATTAATTTCAATTAATAACGATTCATCATATAACTCATTGCATACACGATACCACCCACATATTAAGGATTTTTTAGACAAATTTGGTTACTACGATATTTTTATTGTTGATCCAGATAGCGGTGATATAATATATTCTGTTTTTAAAGAATTAGATTACTCAACCTCATTAAAAACCGGTGCTTTTAACAAAACGGGTATTGGTGAAGCATTTAAAAAAGCAAATCAATTAACATCTACAGACCAATTTTCCATCACCGATTTCGCAACATATACCCCTTCATATGAAGATCCTGCTTCATTTATCGCCTCACCTATTTTTGATGGAAATAAAAAAATTGCTATTTTAATTTTTCAAATGCCGATTGACCGTATTAATGATGTAATGACTCATCATCAAACATGGAAAAAGAATGGATTGGGAGAAAGTGGTGAAACATATTTGGTAGCTGCTGATAAAACACTGCGTAGCATGAGTCGATTTTTAATTGAAGATGCACAAGGCTATTACAACGCATTAGAAAAAACCGGTATAGATATAACATTATTAAATAAAATTAAAACCAAACAAACATCAATCGCCTTACAGCCGGCAAATACACCTGGTGTTGTTTCAGCTTTATCGGGTAAAACCGGTTTTGATATTTTTCCAGATTATCGTAATGTACCCGTATTATCAGCCTATGCACCACTGAATATAAGCGGTCTTAATTGGGTAGTTATGAGTGAAATAGATGAAGCAGAAGCCTATGCACCCATTGTCTCAATGAGCACAGAAATTAAAACATTTGCTTTTATACTCAGTATTGTTCTTGTATTTATTGGTGCAACTTTAAGCTGGTTATTCGCACAATATTTAGTAAAACCACTCAATAAAGTAGTAAGCGCTGTACAAGATATTGCAATGGGTGATGGTGATTTAACTCAGCGACTTAATTATTTAGAAAATGATGAACTGGGTGATTTATCTAAAAACCTTAACTTATTAATGAAAAAACTACAGGCTATTCTTAATGAAATGGCAGAATTAATTCATACACTCGCCGATTCCTCGGAAGAATTGCATAAAGTAGCAGATTCAACAACATTAGATATCAAAGCACAATTAAGCCAAACAGCGCAATTGGCAACAGCCATGAACCAAATGACAGCTACAGTTCACGAGGTTGCACAAAGCGCTCAAAATGCAGCGCAAGGTGCCGAAAGTGCAAAGAATCAAACGGCTAAAGGCTTCGAAATAATGACACAAAGCATGGTCGATATAGATTCTCTGGCCAGCAAAATAACCACTGCTTCAGGCGTAATTAAAAATCTTGCGAATGATACGGATAATATTGGTAGCGTATTAGACGTTATAAAAAGCATTGCAGAACAAACTAATTTATTAGCACTAAATGCAGCTATTGAAGCAGCACGTGCAGGTGAACAAGGTAGAGGTTTTGCTGTTGTTGCAGATGAAGTCCGTACATTGGCATCCAGAACCCAAACATCCACCAATGAAATTGAAGGGATGATTGACAAATTGCAAGCCATTTCAAAAGAAGCGGTAATTGAAATGGATCATAGTCAAAAAAGCGCCAATGCTGGCAAACAAAAAATGGCAGAAACAGGCAATGCACTCACTTCTATTCGAGATGCTGTTGACTCTATCTCTGATTTAAATTTTCAAATTGCGAGTGCTGCAGAAGAACAAAGTAATGTAGCTGAAGAAATAAACCAAAACGTAGTATTAATTAATAGTAGTAGCGAAACAACTGCTGAAGGCGCAGCTAAAACATCAGCGTCAAGTAATCAGTTATCTGATGTCTCCAGTAGATTACAACAATTACTGCATCAATTTAAATTTTAATATGATGATCGGAAAAGAGACAAAGAACTATTTTTTCACCCTAAATGTTTTGGATATACCTTATAAATCTTAAACAATCAACTTCGCTCTATTTCTTACTCATTTTATGTTTAAAAACCCAAAAAATTACCAGAACTAATGCAACAATGGTTGAATAAATAACAAATTCGTTTGAAAGTTTTTCCATTCCACCCATTTTATTAGCAAGCACAGTATAAACAATAGTTGCTGGTAGCATACCAATTAGAGTTGCCACAACAAAATGAGAGATTTTAATTGTGCTTGCGCCTGCAGCAAAACTGATAAGATCAAATGAAATAAGTGGAATAAGTCGTGCTACAAGTATAACCTTAAAACCGTGCTGGCTACTGATTTTTTCTATATATTCTTTTGTTTCAGTTTTTTGAATTAAATGCGATGCATATTGATTATAAAACCAACGTGCCATAAAAAAAGCGACTAAAGCACCGGACAGTGCACCAATTAATGAAATAATGACTCCCCAAAATACGCCAAATATAATGCCATTTGCTGCCGTAATTAAATACGCCGGTAAGGGAGCAACTATTGCTTGCAACACCATTAATAATATACTAATTAGTGGTGCTGCAACACCCCAAGAACGAATAATAGCGAGTACTTCAGATACATTATCGCCAATGAGAATTTCGCAAGTTCCTTCTATTTGGTGATGCATAAAAAAGAAACTAAAAATAAAAAACATCAACGCCGAAATAAATAGCAGATGAGTTCTCAATGTTTTTATCTTTATGGAAAAATAAATGCTTCCAATAATAAAAACACCTGTTATCAATATGGCTAAACTATATATTCCCAAATTAGCATCTCATATATATAAATTATTTTGGTAATGGAATAAGGCACATTATTGAAAAATAAATGGCCAACACCACTATTCTAACACGGACTAACCATAAGAACTAACCAAACACCCATACCAATCTCTTGTATTACGTCCAAAATGAATTGATTGAGTAGTAAAAATTTAAGAATTATTATTTTTAGGAAAACAGGCAATAAATATTGAGAAAACAATAACTATAACGCCTAACCATTCCAATATAAATAGCCGTTCATTATAAAACAGCATACCTATTAACAAAGAGAATACGGGCGTAAGAAAAGTATATGAATTTAATACATTTAACTCTATTTTACTGAGTAGATCCAACCACCAAAAAAAAGCTAACGCCGTACCTAATATTGACAATATCAACAAGCTAATAATGGAGTCCATACTCCAAATTATTTTATCTATTTCCTCGAATACCACAGCGGCTATGGCCAATGGAATTGCACCTAATAAAAGTAGCCATGCCATAGCAATAAGTGAATCAACTCTATTTACAATTAGTTTAAGTATAACATTGCCGATCGCAACCCCTGTTGCACCGAGCAAAACCAGCCCAATTCCAGTAGGCGTGCTGTTAATTGAAACTGTTATCAAACCAGAATATGAAATAATAACAATGCCTATAAAACCAACAAACAGCGCTACACCTGTTAACTTTGTTAAACGCTCAGTAAGCAAAAAGTAACCTAACAACGCAGCTAATAAGGGTTGTATATTAGCAATTACAGTGGCCAGCCCTGGACTGACTTTTTCGCCTGCCAAAAACATACCCGTAAAACCCATACTCGCAAATGTTAAAGATGCTAGCACTAAATGAATCCATACTGATTTTTCTGGTATGAGTGGTTTTTTAAGTATATAAGCGACAACAAACAAACTGCCGCCTGCCAGAAAACTGCGCAGAGCAGCAAAATAAAAAGGTGAAAATGAAGTGAGCCCTGTAGTGATTAATGGATAGCAAAGCGCCCATAATAAAACCACTAATAAAACCTGCAGCATCATTTGTGCTGATTCAATTGCAAACCCACTGTATATATTTTTTAAATAATTAATACTTAACCCAAATGATTTGCTTATTTACTATGTTTAGATGCCCTAATAAACTCACGAAATTGACCTAGTACAGGTATAAACATGGGAACACACGCTTGATACTCACGATATTCATCTCCAAACTGCTCAATAACTTTACGCTCTTCATTACGTGCAAGATAAAAATATGCAAGAATAATTAATGGAAAAAGAGCCAGAGAAAACAATGTTGGCCAATGCACAACACCTTCACCAAACAACCCTAAAAACAAACCTGCATACTGAGGGTGCCTAACATATCGATAAAGGCCTGTTGTAACCAAACTGTTTTGTTGTTTTGCCCTGTATAATTCACGCCAACCTTGTAAAAATATGCCAACCCCTATGAACAATAATATATAACCTAAAACCATTGAAATCAGCATGCCTAATTCTCCCATTCCTAGTAGGGTAGACCATAGGCTAGCGTTAAGATTTGTATTATCTAGGCCAAAAAATCTCACCAATAAATATATAGTGAGCGGAAAACCGTACATCTCGGCATACAATGCAATAATAAAAGCTTGTATAAGACCTGCACCAGCCCATTCTTTCCATGTTTTAGGTGCTAGATAACGATAAATAAACCATGATATAACAACTATCATAATTATAGTTATTGCCCATGCACCAGAATGCCCAATATTTTCGTTCATGTTAACCACCTTTACAATAACATCTGCAGATAAAAACCAATACTTATATCTATTATTCCTAACACCTTTATGAGTAAGGTATTTATGATATATATCATAAATATGGCCACTTTTTGAATAATGCTAAGCATATATTGTTTTAAAAAAAGATTAAAAATATACCCAAAACCTCATCTTAGTATTGATAGTGATGACAAGCAATATGTAGTTAAAGGGAATACAGGAAACTTTAACAGGACACCCATCCTAATATTGACAAGTTAATTTTATAAACGTAATTTTAATTGACTCATCCATCAACCAAGGAGTTGATTATGCCTAAACCTCACTATGCTCAAGTTTCACTAGAAGCAACACCCTACTATCATTGCATCGCTCGCTGCGTTAGACGTGCATTCTTATGTGGAATAGATGTTGCTACAGGTGAAAATTATGATTACCACCGCCAATGGTTAGAAGGTAAGCTGCTTGAACTTGGCAGTATTTTTTCTATTGATATTTGCTCATATGCCATCATGTCTAACCATTATCATGTAGTGCTACACATCAACAAAACACAAGCCACTAACTGAACACAAAATGAAGTGATAGAATAATAAAGCCTGAATTTAAAAAGTCTAAACATAATCAGCCAGACACGTTATTTTCATTTGTAGGCAACCCGCGAAATAAGAAATAACTCAGACACCCATGATAAAAATCAAATTCAACTTAAGTTTAAACTTTCATTATGCGTGTCTGGATAGTTTTCCCGTAAGTGGTATCAGAGTAAAACGACTATGGCAGCCTATATAGCATCTGTTAAACCGCCATTTTTGCCCCTAAAAACACCGTTTTAAGCCTATTTTTAACCATAAACTATTTTATTTCAATATGTTAGCTTGGTCCGGCCCCAATACGCCAATACCAGTATTTACTTATTTTTTTAACTAACCAAGCTAGAACCCAGTAAACATTCATACGGTATTTTCATGCCTTGATGAAGCTTAATAATTTGCGTTTTTGATAATAGGCGCTGGCGAGAAAGTACTTCACTTACCTTGCTTTTATTGCCCAAATAAATTCTTAAGTCTTTAGTTGTTAAGCCCATTTGATCCATCATAAATTTTATGGCTTCTACAGGATCAGAAGGCGGCATTGGATAGTGTTTGTTTTCATAAGCTTCAACCAGTACCATTAAAATATCAAGCTCATCTCCTTCTGTGGTATCTACCCCAGAACCCCATAGAGCTTCTATTCTCTCAAGCGTATCATTGTATATTTGCTCATCACGAATTGGTTTTATCATACTCATCATTGTTCTACCTCTTCAGCTTTAATTTTATCGGAAATAACTCGGACACCCATGATAAAAAAATCAAATTCAACTTAAGTTTTTGTTTTAACAAACTTTCATTACCCTCTGTGTCTGATTAGTTTTTCCGTAAGTGGGTTCAGAGTAAAAATGACTATGGCTGCCCTATAATAGTATCTGTTAAACCACCGTTTTTACCTCTAAAAAAGCCGTTCTAAGCCTATTTTTAGCCCTTATTTTAACCATAAACTGTTTTAATTCAATGCGTTAGCTTGGTCAGACCCCAATATCATCGAGGTAGCGGTATTAGGGTCAGATTTGAGCGTTTTGTTATGTGTGTTTTGCTTTAAGCGGGAATCTTTCAGGATGTTCGATAGATTCTAATGATAAATCGACATCAATATCAGGCCAGTAGTAATGATTAGAGCCTTGTTCTTCAACATTGAGAATGTTTTGTATTGTTTGGTCTTTAAACCAAGGAAAGTCTCGATATGACATGAATAGTTCTTTGTCATGTGCTAATAGCCAAACACCGTGCCCTGACACATTAGTGACTTCAACTGCTAAAGTGTTGTTTCCATGCGCTAATGAGCTCATTGCTGTGAACCTCTACTAATGTTTCGATTTCTTTAAGTTGCCTTCTAGTATAATTGTAATTCTTTGCTAATTCAATTTCTGGTTCGAGCCAGAATTTTGCCTCACCGTCACCAGATACAACATGTACATGCATACGAGATTCTTCTCTTGAGAAAAAGAAGAATCTGTAGCCTTTCTCTTTGAATACTGTGGGACTCATATTTTTCCTTGAATCACATAACATCTTAGCATTTATACGCTGTGCGAAGCTTAAGTGTAGCATGGCGTATAAATGCTAAGATGTTAAACCGCCGTTTTTACTCCTAAAAAGGCCATTCTAAGCCTGTTTTTAGCCCTTATTTTAACCATAAACTATTTTATTTCAATACGTTAGCTTAGTCCGCCCCCAATATGTCAGAGCGGCGCGGCGTGTAAAACCGGTCAACGTTAATTGACTTGTTAGGGTTTTACTATTATTATGTACGGAGTTACAGTACGTTCTATAGGTGAAAGAAATGGATACTATTAGTGTAAATAAATTTAGAGATAACTTAAAAGCTTTTGTGGAGCAAGTGGTTACAGAACACTTACCACTTAAAGTTACACGTAGAAGTGGTGATGATTTCGTGGTTTTAAGTGCGGATGATTGGGAGCGTGAGCAGGAAACATTATATATTTTACAAAACAATGACTTAATGAAGCAGATTGCGGCCTCGGTTGCTACAAATGCAAAGGGTAAAGGATATAAGCCTACAGTAGAGGAGCTAGATGAGATCACTGGTATTTGAAGGTAATACCTGGGCTGCATATGAGGAACTTAGGCTAAAGGACAAAAAACTACACAAGGTGCTTTGTCGTTTATTGAAAGAAATGCTTCGTGATGATCCGCGCACTGGAACTGGAAAACCTGAGCCATTAAAGCATAACTTCTCTGGTTTGTGGTCTCGCCGGATAAGCCAGAAAGACCGCATTATTTATAAGTATGATAAAGACTATATTTATATCTTTGCTATTGGCGGGCATTATGATCAGTTGTAATTTGCCCCAACAATTAATCAATTAATTGGACACCCATACTAAACTTGACAAGTTGATTTCTCAAGCGTAATTTTAACCTTCTCTTCCATGAATCAAGGATTTGATTATGCCTAAACCCCGCTATGCTCAAGTTTCACTAGAGGCAACACCCTATTATCACTGCATCGCACGCTGCGTTAGACGTGCATTTTTATGTGGCATTGATATCTCGACCGGCGAAAATTATGATTACCGCCGTCAATGGTTAGAAGATAAACTGCTTGAACTTGGCAGTATTTTTTCTATTGATATTTGCTCATATGCCATCATGTCTAACCATTATCATGTAGTGCTACACATCAATAAAACACAAGCCGCTAACTGGACACAAGATGAAGTGATAGAGCAATGGCTAAAATTATTTAAAGGGAATGTGGTTACACAGCGTTACAAACAAGGGGTTAATTTAACTGATGCTGAGTTAGAATTATTACATAAAACCGTAAAAATATGGCGTGAACGCTTAGCAGACATCAGCTGGTTTATGCGTGTTTTAAATGAAAGCATTGCCCGCAAAGCCAATGCAGAAGATCATTGCACCGGTCGCTTTTGGGAAGGCCGCTATAAGTCACAAGCACTATTAGATGAAAGCGCCTTAATAGCTTGCATGGCCTATGTCGACTTAAATCCTATTCGTGCCGCTATGGCCAAAACACCTGAAACCTCTTCGCACACCAGTATTAAATTAAGATTATCCACATTAAAACCAGAATTTAAACAGCATAAATATAATCAACCAGACACATTATTTTCTTTTGTAGGTAATCCACGAAACAACATGCCGGAAGGTTTACCGTTTAAGTTAAATGACTACATAGATTTAGTCGAATGGACGGGCAGACAAATCAACCCAAATAAACGGGGTGTTATTCCACAAAATACACCAGAAATTATTGAAAGACTCAATTTTGATAAGAAGCACTGGCTATACGTAACAACGCATTTTGAAAGTAAATTAAAAGGATTAGTGGGATCTTTTAATGCACTAACAAATGCATGTCAAAAACTCAATTATGAACGCACTATTTGCAAA